>Ga0189287_100280_pt1 | contig 16329 bp, 15 predicted proteins | sample UW86minimetaG_FD_130319 | JGI IMG/M metagenome (GOLD analysis project Ga0189287, IMG submission 130319) | Marine microbial communities from the Costa Rica Dome - UW86 mini metaG | ecosystem: Environmental > Aquatic > Marine > Oceanic > Photic zone | place: Costa Rica: the Eastern Pacific... | reverse complement strand
TTCCGGCGGGGGCGTTCCTGACGGGATGCGAGGCCTGGGCCGCCCTGCGCCGGGGAGAGGCCACGGCGGAGACGTTCGGCCACGGCAGCGCGCGCGGGGCGTGGTTCGTGAAGGTCAACCTGATGCGAGACCTGCTCTGCCGCCAGGGGCGGCCGGTGTCGGACTGGGACCGGTGGCGGGAGGTTGCGCCGGATGACCTGCACCGCGCGTTGCCCGATGCGCTGTGCGACAGGCTGGCGGAGGCGCCCCATGACATCCCGGCGCCGCCGCTTGGCGGCCGCGCCGGTTGAGCGGCCCGGCCCGCCTCAGATCGCCTCGAACACGTTCTTGCCGGCGTTGTACTGTTCCACCCCGCCCTCGCCGATATCGTGCCAGAGGCCGTGGAGGGTGAGGTCGCCCTTGTCGACCGCCTCTTTCACGAAGGGGAAGGTCATCAGGTTTTCCAGCGACACGAGGATCGCCTGTTTCTCGAGCGCCTTGGTGCGCTCGGTCTCGTCCTTGATCTTCTTCACCCGTTCGTAGCCGGGGCGCAGGATGTCCATCCAGCGGCCGACGAAGCTGGTCTTTTCCTCGAGCGCCGGGGCCTTGCCCGAGCACATTTCCTCGCAGCCCTTGACGCCGCCGCAGTTGGAATGGCCGAGCACGATGACATGCGCCACCTTGAGCGCGGTCACCGCGTATTCGACCGCCGCCGAGGTGCCGTGCTGGGCGCCGTCGGTGACGTAGGGGGGCACGAGGTTGGCGATGTTGCGGTGCAGGAAGAATTCGCCCTGGTCGGCGCCGAAGATCGAGGTGACGTGCACGCGGCTGTCGCAGCAGCTGATGACCATGGCGCGTGGGTGTTGCCCCTGTTGCGCGAGATGGCGGTACCACGCCGCGTTGTCCTTGTACTTGGTGGCCTTCCAGCCGTGGTAGCGTTCGACGAGATAGCCGGGCAGTGGCCGCGCGTTCTCCATGACGTCCCTCTTTCGCATCTGGTCTCAATCCGCGGTGATAGCCCGAATTCACCTAAGATTCGAGCGAGAAATCACCCGCGGCGCAACCCTTTGGGAACCGCGATCGGCGAAAACGGCGTCCGGGCCTTGGGGGGCTTTGGAATATGGGGTGTGACCGTGGAGCATGTGACGCTGTTGAAACAGAGTGAGAGGGTGCGGCTTGATCCGGACCGGCTGGACGAGCTGTACCTGCAGCTTGGCCAGCAACAGGCCGAGGACGTGGTTTGCCGGGCGCTGGAGGAGCTGGCGGCGCGGCTGACCCATGTCGAGCGGTTCTACCGGCAGGGCAAGACGCGGGAGATGCGCAAATGCGCCCGCAGCCTTGGGGCGATTGCCGGTCAGCTTGGTATGGATGCGCTGGCCCGGGTGGCGCGCGACGTGGGCGGCTGTTCGGAGGCCGGCGACGCGGTGGCGCTGGCGGCGGTGCTGGCGCGGCTGTTGCGGGTGGGCGAGATGTCCCTGACCGAGATCTGGGACGTGCCGGCCTATTGAGGTGAAAGGTAAAGGGCCCGACACCTTCGTGCCGGGCCCTTGCCGGTGACGTGCTGAGTGTGAGCGCGTTACCCGTATTGGTCGGTCTTATTCGGCGAGCGCCTCGAGCCGGGTGCGCAGTTCTGCATTCTCGGCCTCGAGCCGGGCCGTGCGGTCATGCAGCGCGTCGGTGCGGTGGGCGAGCGCCTGGATCGCCGCCAGCGCGACACCGCTGGCATCGAGCGTGGCGATGGTGCGTTCGGAATCACCGGTGTTGAAGATGCGGTGGAAATCCTCGGCGAAGGGGCCGATATGGCGGATATCCTCGGCGTCCTTCCAGCTCCAGTGCGCGACCGGCAGGGCGGTGACTTTCTGCAGGATGTCGGAATGGTCGACCGGCGAGATCGCCGTCTTGCGGGCCCGGCTGGAGCCCTGGCTGAGCGAGCCGGTGATCGACAGGTTTCCGTTGGCGTCGAGCGACATTTCAGGGCCGTCGCCGTCGACGATGTTGTAGCGCAGTTCACCATCGGCGCCGGCATCGGTGAAAGTCACGTCGGCGCTGCTGTTCGGCGAGGCGCCGTTGGCCGTGAGCCTGAGGTTGTTGAAGGTTTCCGAGGACGTCAATTCGAGCGAGCCGTTGTGGTCGAGCGACATCTCGGGCCCGTCGCCATCGACGATGTTGTAGCGCAGCTCGCCCGAAGCGCCGCCGTCGGTATAGGTGATGTCGACCGACTGGTTGGGGTCGGCCGTCGTGGCGGTCATGCGCATGAAGACGTAGCTGTCGCCGCGTTCGATCTCGAGCGGGGCCAGCGGGTTGGTCCCGGCGCCGATGCCGACATCGCCGGCGGCGTCGATCACCAGCGCCTGGCTTGGGGCGCCGCCGGTCATGATCCGGAAGGGCAGGGTCGAGCCGCTGGTCGCGTCACGGATGAAGAAGCTGGTTTCGTTGCCGGCAATGTCCCATGTCTGGGCGGCGAAGCCCGAAGAGGTGTCCTGCTGCAGGCGGAGGGTCGGGGTGTTGCCCTGCTTGACGTCGATGTCGACAGCCGGGACCGAGGTGCCGAGGCCGAGGTCACCCTGGCTGTCGACGTAGAGCGCGTTGGCCCGGGCGCCGGCATCGACGCGGAACACCTGCCGGTTGGCGGAGCGGTCGACGACGGCGAAGTAGTTGGCGCCGCCATTGTCGGTATCGTTGGCGTGGAGCCCCCAGTCGTTGCTGGGGAAAGAGCCCGAGGCCGACGTGTCGTCGAAAAAGACCCGGAGGTTGTTTTCCTTGAGGATGACCGTGTCGAATCCGAAGGCTTGTCCGAAGACGCAGTCGAATCCGACGCAGAGACTTCCGTCGATATAGACATCGCTTGAGAAGTTCGGCCCGGCGGCGTGGGCCTGCATGGCGCAGAATGTCGAAACGGTGGTGGCTAGCAGGAGGGCGCGGCGGTTCATGAGAAAACGTCCTTTTACAATTCAGGTCCCGACCCGTGCGTCGTTTCGCCGGATGCCCGGAAACCGGGCAGGTCGGATAAGAGAGCGTACCACAGGTTTCCGTCGCGTCAAAGGCATTCCGGTGCGCTGGCGCGCATGGCCCTGGCCTGTCGCTTCGCCGACGGAAGGGCTTGCAGGCGCGGCGCGGGCGGCTAGGCTGTGGCCGACGCAGTGACCTGACCGGAAAGTTTTGCCCATGTCCTTCGAATTCGCCCCGGCCGACGCGCCTGCCATTCCGCTGCACGTGATCGGGCAGGAGGAGGTGGAAAGCTGGACCGGGTCGCAGCCCGAGCGCGTGGCCGGCTGGGTCCGGGCGGCCGGGTTCAGCGGGGCGCTTGGCGCGACGCTGCTGGTGCCGGGCGAGGACGGGCGGATCGCGATGGCGCTGGCCGGGTACGGCACGGAACAGGCGCGGGCACGGGGGCGGTTCCACCTCGCCGGGGCAGCGGCGGCGCTGCCCGAGGGGGCGTACCGGCTGGAGGGCTTGCCAAAGGAGCGCGCGGCCGAGGAGGCGCTGGGCTGGCTGCTGACCGCCTACGCGTTCGACCGCTATCGCGACCAGTCGCCGGCAAAGGCGCGGCTGGTGGCGCCCGAGGGGGTCGACGCGGCGCGGCTGACGGCGATTGCCGAGGGCGAGGGGCTGACCCGCGACCTGATCAACACGCCGGCCTCGGACATGGGGCCGGAGGCGCTGGAGGCCGCCTGTACCGGGCTGGCCGAGGCCTATGGCGCGGAAATCGACGTGGTACGGGGCGAGGACCTGCTGGAGCGGAACTTCCCGATGATCCACGCGGTGGGCCGGGCCGCGGGGCAGGCGCCGCGGCTGATCGACATGCGCTGGGGCAGCGAGGGCCCGGCGCTGACGCTGGTGGGCAAGGGCGTGTGTTTCGACACCGGCGGGCTGAACCTCAAGCCCGGGGCCAGCATGGGCTTGATGAAGAAGGACTTGGGTGGCGCGGCGACGGTGCTGGGGCTGGCGCGGATGATCATGGCGCTGGGGGTGCCGGTGAAGCTGCGGGTGCTGGTGCCGGCGGTGGAGAACTCGGTCTCGGCCAACGCGTTCCGGCCCGGCGACATCCTGACCGCGCGGAACGGGCTGACGGTCGAGATCAACAACACCGATGCCGAGGGGCGGCTGGTGCTGGCCGATGCGCTGAGCTTCGGGGCCGAGGACGACCCGGACCTGATGATCTCGATGGCGACGCTGACCGGGGCGGCCCGGGTGGCGGTGGGGCCGGACCTTGCGCCCTATTTCACCGATGACGGCGATTTCGCCGCGACGATCGATGCCGCCGGCGCGGCGGTGGCCGACCCGGTTTGGCGGCTGCCCTTCCATACACCTTACGAGGCGCTGATCGAGCCGGGGATCGCCGATCTCGACAATGCGCCGAAGGGTGGGTTCGGGGGCGCCATCACCGCCGCGCTGTTCCTGCGCCGCTTCGCCGGGGGCACGCGTTACGCGCATTTCGACATCTACGGCTGGAGCACCGGCAACGGACCGGCGCGGCCCAAGGGCGGCGTCGGCATGGGGGCGCGGGCCCTGCTCGAGGCGCTGCCCGAGCTTCTGAAGGTATGAGGGGGGACATGGCTTCTTCTGGCCGCAAATATCCCGGGGTGAATTGGTCCCGGACATCGTCCGGGGCCAAGAGGGGCAGCGCCCCTGAGCTGCCATGAGCGACCCGCGCCGACACCCCGCCAACGGCCGCGTCGCCGCCCTGCGCCTGCGGGGCGACGTCGAGGCGCAGGGCTTCACCGAGGGCGTGCCGGCCCGGGTGGTGGTGCCGGTGGCCGACCTGCTGCGCGCCCCCGGCGGGCCGCGCGACCGGCAGTTCCTGCTGGGCGAGGAAGTGACCGTTTACGAAGAGCGCGACGGCTGGTCCTTCGTCGAGGCGGCGCGTGACGGCTATACCGGCTACCTGCCCGCCGCCGAGCTTTCGGGCGTGCAGGCGCCGACGCACCGGGTGACGGCGCGGGCCACGCATCTTTACCGCATGGCGGATTTCAAGACGCGCGAGCTGGCGGCGCTGAGCCACGGGGCGATGCTGACGGTGACGGGGCAGGAGGGGCGGTTTGCCGTGACGCCGCTGGGCTACGTGCCGTCGATGCACCTGTCGCCGCTGGAGGAGGTGGCGGACGACCCGGTGCGCGTGGCCGGGCTGTTTCTTGGCACGCCCTACCTGTGGGGCGGGAACACGAGCTATGGGATCGACTGTTCGGGGCTGGTGCAGATGGCCTGTCTCGCCTGCGGCATCGATTGCCCCGGTGACAGCGACATGCAGGAGGCGGAGCTGGGCCACGCCCTGCCCGAGGATGCGCCGCTGGAGCGGGGCGACCTGCTGTTCTGGAAAACCCACGTGGCGTGGGTGGTCGACCGGGACACGCTGTTGCACGCCAATGCCTTCAGCATGGCCGTGAATTACGAGCCGCTCGAAGCGGCGGTACACCGGATCGAGGCGCAGGGCGATGGCCCGGTGACCTCGCGCCGAAGACTGGGAGACCCAAGATGAGCGATCCGTTCTTTCACCCCGTTTCGGGGTTCGACCTGCCGCGCTTTGCCGGGGTGCCGACCTTCATGCGCCTGCCCTACGTGCCGCCCGGGCACGAGCGGTTCGGCGACGTGCAGGTCGGGCTGATCGGCGTGCCGTGGGACAGCGGCACGACGAACCGCCCCGGCCCGCGCCACGGGCCGCGGCAGTTGCGCGATGCCTCGACCATGATCCGGGCGCAGCACCCGACCAGCGGGATGCGCCCGTTCGAGACGGTGAACTGTGCCGACCTGGGCGACGTGGGGCCGAACCCGGCGGACATTCAAGACAGCATGGAGCGGATCACCGCGTTCTACGACAAGGTGATGGCGGCCGGGATCGTGCCGCTGACGGGCGGGGGCGATCACCTTACCTCGCTGCCCGTTCTGCGGTCGGTGGCCAAGAACGGGCCGGTGGGCATGGTGCATTTCGACAGCCATACCGACCTCTTTCACTCCTATTTCGGCGGCACGATGTACACCCATGGCACCCCCTTCCGCCGGGCGGTGGAGGAGGGGTTGCTGGACCCCAAGAAGGTGGTGCAGATCGGCTTGCGCGGCACGATGTACGACACCGAGGACCGGGATTTCGCCGAGGCGAACGGCATCCGCCTGATCCTGATCGAGGAGTTCCACGCCCGCGGTGTCGCCGACGTGATGGCCGAGGCGCGCGAGATCGCCGGCAGCGGGCCGACCTACGTGAGCTATGACATCGATTTCGTCGACCCGACCTTTGCCCCCGGCACCGGCACGCCCGAGGTGGGCGGCCCGAATTCCTTCGAGGCGTTGCAGGTGGTGCGGGAACTGGAGGGCCTGAACATCGTCGGCGCCGACATGGTCGAGGTGTCGCCGCCCTTCGATCCGTCGGGGGGCACGGCGTTCCTTGGCGTGTCGATCATGTTCGAGCTGCTGTGCGTGATGGCCGGGAAAATGGGGGCCGGGAAAATGGCGGCCGGGGCATGAGCGAGGGGCCGAACCGGGAGCAGGCGGAGTTCTGGTCATCAGACTCGGGCGAAAAGTGGGTGCGGAATGCGCGTGTGCTCGACGCCGCGATGGCGCCGGCGCTGGAGCGTGTCCTGGAGGCCGCGTCATTGCAGGCGGGGGAGCGGGTGCTCGATATCGGCTGCGGCACCGGGGCGAGCACGCTGGCGGCTGCAGGACAGGTCGGGCCGGGGGGCCGGGTGACGGGGGCCGATATCTCGCCAGTGATGCTGGAAGCGGCGCGGCGGCGCGCGGACGAGGCCGGGTGTGATACCGTCGATTTCCTGGTGGCGGATGCGCAGACCCACGGGTTCGAGCCGGGCGCCTTTGACGCGATCATCTCGCGCTTCGGGGTGATGTTCTTTGCCGACCCGGTGGCCGCGTTTGCCAACATGGCGCAGGCGCTGCGCCCCGGCGGGCGGATGCACGTGATCTGCTGGAGCGGGATGGCGCGGAACCCGTGGTTTTCCCTGCCACGGCAGGCGGCGGTCGACCGGCTGGGCGAGGTCGCGGCGGGCGATCCGCGGGCGCCGGGGCCAACGGCATTCGCCGAGCTGGACTACGTGCGCGGGATTCTCGAGAGTGCCGGTCTGAAGGCGGTGACCGCCGAGGAGGTGGAGGTCGACCTGACGCCGATGGGGACGGTGCATGAGGTGGCGAAGTTCGCCGTCCATCTCGGCCCGGCGGCGCGCGTGCTGATGGAGAAGGGTGGCACGGCCGAGGACAAGGCGGCGATGGTCGACGCGCTGGCCGGCGAGTTCCAGGCCTATGCCACGCCGGAGGGCGTGCGCGTGCCGGCGGTGCTGACGCTGTACGGGGCGCGGCGGGGGTAAGGCGTTTCGCCTTAATCCAGCGCCAGCTTGCGCAGGGTCTGGCCCGAGAGCTCCTCGGAGAAGGCCACGGGCAGCGGGTCTTTCCCCAGCCGGGCGCGGTAGATCGGCAGGCTTTCGGCGACGCGCATCACGTAGTTCTGGGTTTCGCGGAAGGGGATGTGTTCGATCCAGTCGACGATATCCACCTCGCCCAGCCGCGGGTCGCCGTATTCCTTCATCCAGCGCAGCGGGCGGCCCGGCCCGGCATTGTAGCCGGCCGCGACCATCACGACGTTGCCGTCGAAGCGGTTGACCAGCTCGGCAAGGTAGGCCGAGCCGAGGGTGGCGTTGTACTCCCAGTCGGAGATCACGCGCGCGCCGGAATGGGACATGCCGAGCGCGCGGGCCATGTCGGAGGCGGTGCCGGGCATGAGCTGCATCAGCCCCTGCGCGCCGGCGCCGCTCTTGACGCGGTGGTCGAACTCGCTTTCCCGGCGGGCGATGGCGAGGGCCAGCTCGGCCGGAACCGGCAGGTCCATCTTCCGCATCGGGTGAAGCGCGTAGTAGGGGCCGGGCACGACGAGGCCGCGCTGGGCCGCGGCCTTGCCGACCATGACCTCGAGATGCGGCTCGCCCAGCGTGTCGAGCGCGTGGCCGAGGCGGTTGATCTCGTCGACCTCGAGCGTGTCGGTGAGGGCGGTGAAGAACTGTTCGGCGAGCGACAAGCGGTCGGTCTTGAGAAGCAGCACCCCGGCCTTGAAGAGGGCGGATTGCGCGAAGTCGGCATTGCGCCAGTCCGGGTCGGAGGGCACGCCCGCGAGCGCCGGGTCGGGCGGGACGCCGCCCTTCTCGGCGGCGAGCAGGCCGTAGAAGCTGGTCTGGTATTCGCCGCCGAAGGCATAGGCGAGCTGTGCGGCCTCGGGATCGCCGAGCGCATCCTGCGCCCGCCCGATCCAGTAGCCGGCGCGGCCGAGCGAGATGGGCGTTTCCACCGCCGCGCGGAAGCGCTGGAAATGGTCGAGCGCGAGGTCGGGCGCGTCGAGATAGGTCAGGGCCAGGTAGCCCGAGAGCCACTCTAGATCGGCATAGTTGGAGCCGTCGACGAGCTGGTGAATGGCGGCGAGCTGGTAGGCGGTTGCGATGTCGCCCTCGCGCATCTTGTCGCGGGCGAGGTAGCGCCGCCAGCCGGCCCAGCGGTCGGGCTCGCCCAGGCCGTTTTCCATGCGGCTCTGAGCCAGCATCAGCTTGATCGCCTCGTCGCTTTTTCCCGACTTGATGTGCTGGTTGAAGCGTTCGTAGGCGATGCCGGCATCCTTGGCCCCGCCCTCGGGGAGTTCGCTGTTCTTCAGCGAGACGCCGCGCTCGATCTTCTGGCGGGCCTCGGCCAGGGCGCGCGATTTCTTGTCGACCAGCGGCAGCATCTGCTGCACGTCGCGCAGGCCGCGCCAGAGCGCCATCTGCAGCCGCGCCTCGTGATGCGGTTCGAGCAGTTCGTCATAGGCGTCGAGGAAGGCGTCATGCTCGGCGGTCGATAGGTCCATCGTGTGCCAGGCCATGACCACGGTCGCCTCGGCCTCGCCCTGCTGGCCGCGGGCGGTCAGGGCGCGGGCGAAGTTCAGCACGCCGTCGCCGGTCTGGGGGCGGTAATCCTCGTAGAACTCGAGCACCGTGTCGAAATCGGCATGGGCCACGACCTCTTCGCTGCGCTTGCGCAGGTAGTCGATGCCGGGCCAGTCGGGATGGGCGTCGAGGAAGGCCATCACCTCCTCCGGCGTGCCGCGGCCCTCGCGCAGGCGAATCCACTCGACCAGTGCCACGGCGGCGGGCCCGTCCCGTTCGGCGATGCGGGAGGCGTTTTCCCAGCGGCCGTTGGCGATGGCGCCGAAGGCGAGCTGAAGCGGACGGGGGGCGATTCGCACCTCGTCCTCCTGTGCCGCCGAGGCGGCGGACAGGGTGAAAAACGTCAACAGGACAACAAGGCAGCGCAACATGGCTTGCATTTCCGGCCCATGCAAAGGATAGACACGCCCAGCCTAAGCGCGCGGCGCAGGACAAGTCCATTCACAACCTTGGCAGATGGGCGCCTTGCCGCTAGTGTCGCGCGCGTTTCACCGGGCCTTTTGGCCGTACAGTAACGCAAAACAATGGAGCGTGTCATGTTCAAAGGATCTTTTCCTGCCCTGGTCACGCCGTTCAAGAACGGCGAGCTGGATCTTGAGACGCTCAAGAAACTTGTTGAATGGCATATTGCCGAGGGGAGCCACGGCCTTGTGCCCGTGGGCACGACCGGCGAGAGCCCGACGCTGACCCATACCGAGCACGAGACGGTGGTCGAGGAGGTGGTGCGCGCCGCGGCCGGGCGGATTCCGGTGATCGCCGGGGCCGGGTCGAACAACACGGTCGAGGCGATCCGCTTCATGCGCCATGCCGAGAAGGTGGGCGCCGATGCCGCGCTGGTGGTGACGCCCTATTACAACAAGCCCACCCAGCGCGGGCTGATCGCGCATTTCACCGCGCTGCACGATTGCTGCGAGCTGCCGATCGTCATCTACAACATTCCCGGGCGGTCGGTGATCGACATGTCGCCCGAGACGATGGGCGAGCTGGCCAAGCTGCCGCGGATCATCGGGGTGAAGGACGCCACGGGCGACCTGGCCCGCGTGAGCGACCAGCGGATCACCTGCGGCAAGGACTTCGTGCAGATCTCGGGCGAGGACGCCACGGCGCACGGGTTCAACGCGCAGGGCGGCGTGGGCGTGATCTCGGTCACCGCCAACGTCGCGCCGCGGATGGTGGCGGACGTGCAGGAGGCGTGCCTTGCCGGTGACTACCGGAAGGCGCTGGAGACGCAGGACCGGCTGATGCCGCTTCACAAGGCGATCTTCACCGAGCCGGGGCTGGTGGGCGTGAAATACGCGATGTCGCTTCTGGGGCTTTGCAGCGACGAGGTGCGCTCGCCGCTGACGGGGCTGAGCGACGAGACCAAGGCGCTGGTCGAAGACGGGATGCGGCACGCGGGGCTGATGAACTAGAGAGCGCAGTGATTCAACGCTGGATGCCCTGTGTGAATTAATAAGGTAGTATTTCCATAGAGGTACGACCTTAAGACGCGGAGAGCATCATGCCTAAATGTGCCGTTTGTGGTGTTGACTCGGGTTTCCTTCGCGCAGGCCGCTGTAAAACCTGCCATGACTTTTTAACGAAAGCCAAGTCAGGTGACGCGGCTGCCGCGCAAGCGTTCGTCGACCGAGGCGGAGATTTTCCAGGTTTTGTATCAGAGAATCGGAAGATTGGAGAAATTGCATCCTCGATCTTGGTGACCACTGAAGCTTTTGTTGAAGGCGTGGAAGAACGACTTGGAGTAGTCACTGGTCAATGCGCACTGGGTATGCACATTTTTCGGGATTTTACAGCTGAGATTCGCGACATCGTTGGCGGACGGTCCAGAGCTTATCAAAGGGCGATTAAGGAAGCCAAGGATCAATGTATGGCGGATATGAGAGTCGAAGCTGTTGAATTGGGCGCAAATGCGGTTGTAGCGGTTGATCTAGATTTCAATGAAATTACCGGTGGGGGCGGGCTTTTCGGGGGCAAAGGTATGATAATGGTTGTGGCAACCGGAACTGCCGTTCGGATAGCACGAAAAGCGGAATAACCCGCCCACCTAAGCAGCGACGAGACCAAGGCGCTGGTCGAGGACGGCACGCGGGGCTGATGAACTGAGGCCGCTGGGTGGGTGCTCGAGCAGCTGGTCGGCGAACCGCTCCTGCCAGCGGTCAATCAGATTTCCGATCATGCGTTGCCGCCCAGTAGCCGACTTCCCTCAGGTCAGGCTAAGAAGGCCGGGTTGCAAGTGCAAGCGCGACGTTGCCGGACCGGGCGGCGGTGTGGAGGTCGCGGGGCGGCCCCCCTTATTGCCGGGTTCGGGGCATGGCGGGTTTCAACCACCCAACGGTGAGCCTCAGTCGACCCGGCGCACCAGGAGCTGGTTGCCCGGGCCGGTCTTGGTTTCGAACACCTTCAACTCCTTCACCAGGTCGGAAAGCTTCTTCTTGCCGTAGGTCCTTGTGTCGAAATCGGGTTTGTCGGCCTGGATCTGCTGGCCGATGCGGCCCAGGGGGAACCAGTCGTCGTCCTGGTCGATCTTTTCCATCGCGTCGGTGATGAGTTTGCGGGCCTCGCCCACGCGGCGGGTGTCGAGCCCCTGTGACTTGGTCTTGGTCGTGTCGCTCTCGTCAGAGATGTTCTCGATCGCGACGAAGCGGTTGCAGGCGTTCTTGAGCGCGTCGGGCGCCTTGGCCTCGCCGATGCCGATGACGGTCAGGCCCTGTTCGCGGATGCGGCTGGCAAGGCGGGTGAAATCGCTGTCGGAGGAGACCAGCACGAAGCCGTCGAAATGGCCGGCGTGCAGGATATCCATCGCGTCGATCACCAGCCCGATATCCGAGGCGTTCTTGCCCTTGGTGTTGGCGGTCTGCTGGTGCTGGACGAGGCCGAGCTTCTGGGCGGTCTTCGTCCAGCCGGAGAGCTGCTGGTTGGACCAGTCGCCATAGACCCGGCGCAGGCCCGGCTCGCCGTAGGAGGTGACCTCCCGCAGGATCGCCTCGGCGTATTTCGAGGGGACGTTGTCGGCGTCGATGAGCACGGCGAGGAGCGGGGATTTCTCGGGCATGGGGGCCTCCTTTACCGGTGACCATGCCCGATTGCGGCGGCGGCGGAAACCGGAAACCTTGGGCAGGCCGGTGGCGGGGCGCGAAATGCAAACCGGCCACCGCCGGTCAGGGCGATGGCCGGGGAAGGATGGTCTCGGGGTCGGATCAGGCGTTTTCGCCGATCTTGTCCTGTGTCTTCGTGTCGAAATCGCCGGCGTCGTGGCGTTCGTGGAGCTGCTCGTGCGGTTCGCCGAAGGTCTTGTTGACCATGCGCCCGCGCTTGACCGCCGGTCGCTCGTCGATCTTTTTCGCCCAGGCCATCACGTTCTCGTATTCATGGGTGCTGAGGAAGGTCGCCGCGTCGCCATAGGCCCGGCCGAGCGCGAGGTTGCCGTACCAGGGCCAGATCGCCATGTCGGCGATCGAGTACTCGTCGCCGGCGATGAAGGGCTTGCTGGCGAGTTCGCGGTCGAGCACGTCGAGCTGGCGCTTGGCCTCCATCGCGTAGCGGTTGATGGGGTATTCGTATTTCTCGGGCGCGTAGGCGTAGAAATGGCCGAAGCCGCCGCCGAGGAAGGGGGCGCTGCCCATCTGCCACATCAGCCAGTTGATCACCTCGGTCCGGCCCGGGCCGCTGGCGGGCAGGAAGGCGCCGAACTTCTCGGCCAAGTGCATCAGGATCGATCCGCTTTCGAAGACGCGCAGGGGCTTGTCGCCGGTATGGTCGACCATGGCGGGGATCTTGGAGTTCGGGTTGATCTCGGTGAAGCCGCTGCCGAACTGGTCGCCGTCGCCGATCTTGATGAGCCAGGCGTCGTACTCGGCGTCGAAGCCGGCCTCGAGCAGCTCCTCGAACATCACGGTGGTCTTCACCCCGTTGGGCGTGGCGAGCGAGTAGAGCTGGAAGGGATGCTTGCCGACCGGAAGCTCCTTGTCGTGGGTCGGCCCGGCGATCGGGCGGTTGGTCGAGGCGAACTGTCCGCCGTTTTCCTTGTCCCAGGTCCAGACCTTGGGCGGGGTGTAGGTGTCGTCGGTCATCTGTCGCTCCTTGGCGTGTGGGTTCCCCAGAGGTAACCGGTTGGTGGATCGATGCAAGGTGCATGAATGCACAGGGACGGCTGCGCGGGCTGCGATTTGCCGCCGACGGGTTCGGCCGGTTCCCGCCCATCACGCGATAACGATCAACTCACACAAGCGTGTCATCTGCTCTTCCGGGCATGGCGGCGCGTGCCCATGTCAGGCACCCGGGCAAATCCCCCGACCCCGGAGATAGGAGACTGCCATGAATATCATTCGCAAACGACTTTTGGCCGGTGTCACCGCTTCCGCAGTGGGTGTTGCCGGTCTTGCCGGCCTGTCCGCCGCGCCGGCCTATGCCGATAACGATACCGCCAAGTACATCGCCGGCGCTGCTGCCGTGGCGATCATCGGTGCCGCCATCGCGGATTCCAACGACGACCGGTATTACAACCCGGGCTACGCGACCCGCGACCGCTATTACGGCGGCTACAACAGGTACAACCGCCACCAGGGCTATGCCCGGAACAACCGCACTGGCTATCAGCGTGCCTACAACCAGGGCTACCGCGACGGCTATGCCAATAGCCACAGCAGCTATGGTTCCAGCAGCTACCGCGTCTACGACCGGTAACGCGGTAACGACCCATGCACCGGGGCCGGGCGATCCGGCCCCGCAGCATCCCGCCGATCCGGCGGTATTTTCCCTGCTTCCCTTGGCTGGCCGCCGCGCCGGCCCATATATTGATTTACGCGGGGTCAGACCCGCGACAGTCCCGAACGGGAGAGCATCATGAAATCGATTACCCGCAAGAGCCTCGTGGCCGCGACCGCCGCGGCACTGGTTCTGTCCGCCGGCGCGGTCGTGTCGCCGGCGAAGGCCGATCCGGCCTTCTCGAGCGTCATCAACCGGTTCATCGACCATGCCATCGACCGGACCGAGCGGCGCGGCTACACCCGCGGCTACGATCGCTATCAGAGGGCGCGCCGCCATCACGATTATTACGGGTACGACCGCCAGGTTCGGCGGCGTCACCTGACGCCGGACGAGATGGAGTTGCGCGGCCTTTACGTGCCGGGCTACGACATCAACGGCGTGATGGATTACAACCGTTCCGGCCATCGCCACTGACGGCGGGCGGAACAGGAAAACGGGCGCCCCGGCTTGCCGGTGCGCCCGTCGTGGTGCGATGAGGGGCGGTCAGTAGACCACGACGCTGCGGATCGACTCGCCCGCGTGCATCATCTCGAAGCCCTTGTTGATCTCGTCGAGCTTGAGGGTGTGGGTGATCATCGGGTCGATCTCGATCTTGCCCTGCATGTACCAGTCGACGATCTTGGGCACGTCGGTGCGGCCGCGGGCGCCGCCGAAGGCGGTGCCTTTCCAGACCCGGCCGGTGACCAGCTGGAAGGGCCGCGTCGAGATTTCCGCGCCGGCGGGGGCGACGCCGATGATGATGCTTTCGCCCCAGCCCTTGTGGGCGCATTCCAGCGCGTCGCGCATCACCTTGACGTTGCCGGTGGCGTCGAAGGAATAGTCGGCGCCGCCGCCCGTCAGCTCGACAAGGTGGCCGACGAGATCACCCTTGACCTCGCTGGGGTTGACGAAATCGGTCATGCCGAAACGCTTGGCCATCTCGACCTTGCCGGGGTTCAGGTCGACGCCGACGATCTGGTCGGCGCCGGCCAGCCGCAGGCCCTGGATCACGTTGAGGCCGATGCCGCCGAGGCCGAAGACCACGCAGCGGGAGCCCAGCTCCACCTTGGCGGTGTTCATGACCGCGCCGATGCCGGTGGTGACGCCGCAGCCGATGTAGCAGATCTTGTCGAACGGCGCGTCCTTGCGGACCTTGGCCAGCGCGATCTCGGGCAGGACGGTGTGGTTCGAGAAGGTCGAGCAGCCCATGTAATGCAGGATCGGCGTGCCGTCGGTCATCGAGAACCGGCTGGTGCCGTCGGGCATGACGCCCTGGCCTTGCGTCGAGCGGATCGCCTGGCAGAGGTTGGTTTTCGGGTTGAGGCAGTATTCGCATTCGCGGCATTCGGGCGTGTAGAGCGGGATCACGTGATCGCCCGGTTCCAGCGAGGTGACGCCGGGGCCGACCTCGACCACGACGCCCGCACCCTCGTGCCCCAGGATCGCCGGGAAGGCGCCTTCGGGGTCGGCGCCGGAGAGGGTGAAATCGTCGGTGTGGCACAGGCCCGTCGCCTTGATCTCGACCAGGACCTCGCCCGCTTTCGGGCCGTCGAGGTTCACTTCCATGATTTCCATCGGCTTGCCCGCTTCGAGGGCGACGGCGGCGGTGGTGCGCATTGATTGTACTCCCAATTCGATTTGCCGCGACTTTGGTCGAAAGCCGGGCGGTTTTCAATATCGGCCGTGGCGGTCTTGAAAGCAGCCATGGCCGTGACGACTTCAGTCTTTCACAGAAATGGAAGGACGGCACCATGCGCTTCGCGACACTGATACTGGCACTTGCGGCAATGGGTGCCTGCGTGCCCGATGCCGGCGAGGAGGACAGCAGGGCCTCGGCCTGCGGGGCGGACGCGCTTCAGCCGCTGGTCGGAACACCCGTCGGAGAGCACGATTTCGCCGACGGCACGCGGATCATCCCGCCGGGTACGGCGGTGACGATGGATTTCCGCTCGGACCGGCTGAACGTGGAAACCGATGAAGGCGGGACGATCACGCGGATCTACTGCGGCTGATCTCCTGGCCGGCGTGGTGCAGTGAGTATTTGGAGAAAAGTGAAAGCTGGGGCGGGCGCCCGGCTTTCATCTTTCCGAAAATACTCATTGCGCGCCGCTCCCCTCGCGCGGTGCCGTGAGGGGAGGACTCGACTCGGGGCGGAGTGCGGCCTAGGTTGGAACAAAACATGAACATGATTGTTCGTCCGCTGCCGCCATGCCCGTTCGCCGTATCCTTTCCGTCTGGTTTCCCCGGCTCGGGGCCGAGCGCCTGTTGCGGCGCGTGGCCCCGCCGGAGGAGGTGCCCTTTGCCGTGGTGCGCGACACCGGGCAGATGCAGGTCTTGTCCTCGCTGTCGGCGGCGGCCGAGGCGGCGGGGCTGCGGGTGGGCCAGCCGCTGCGCGATGCCCATGCGATCTGCGGGCAGTTGGCGACGCGGTTGCAGAACCCGCAGGCCGAGGCGGATTTCCTGAAGGCGCTGGGCCGCTGGGCGGGGCGGTTTTCCCCCTGGGTGGCGGTGGACGGGCCGGATGGGCTGATGATGGAGATCACCGGCTGCGCGCATCTCTTCGGCGGGGAAGAGGCGATGGTGGCGCGGATGGTCGAGGAGGCCGGCGCCCTGGGGCTGAGCGCGCGGTGCGGGCTGGCCGATACGGTGGGCGCGGCCTGGGCGCTGGCGCGCTATGCCGGGGTGGCGCCGGGGCATG
>Ga0189287_100279_pt1 | contig 16354 bp, 11 predicted proteins | sample UW86minimetaG_FD_130319 | JGI IMG/M metagenome (GOLD analysis project Ga0189287, IMG submission 130319) | Marine microbial communities from the Costa Rica Dome - UW86 mini metaG | ecosystem: Environmental > Aquatic > Marine > Oceanic > Photic zone | place: Costa Rica: the Eastern Pacific... | reverse complement strand
GATGGCGGCGATCCTGTGGTGGCAAAGACCGGTCCGATGGTGGAGCGGGAAGCCCGGATGCTCCGTGCGATGTGTATGGCCGGTGCTCCGGTGCCAGAGGTATTGCATGCCGGGCCGAATCTGATCCTGCTGGAGTATCTGGACGAAACCCCGCCCGGCCCGGAAAGCTGGCGCGCGTTGGGGGCCGCACTGGCCCTGCTGCATGGCTCCGAGGGCGAAAGCTACGGCTGGGCCGAGGATTACGCCTTCGGACCGGTCGAGATCCGCAACGGTTTCAAGGACACATGGCCCGCCTTCTGGGCCGAGAACCGCCTGCGACCATTCCTTGACGCAGTGCCCGAAGAGACGGCGGCGCGGCTGGACGCGCTGTGCGAGGGTCTGCCAGAGTTGCTTCCGGAACGGCCGCACCCTGCCCTTCTGCATGGCGACATCTGGACCGGCAACGCGCTCTTCTCGGGCGATGACGCCTATTTCATCGATCCGGCGTGTTACTATGGCGACGGGGAGGTCGACCTGGCGATGCTGCACCTGTTCGGGCAGCCCCCGGCCGAGGCGATGAAGGGCTATGGCCCCCAGCGTGACGGGCACGAGAGCCGCCGGCCGATCTACCAGCTTTTCCCGGCACTCGTGCACCTGCGCCTTTTCGGCGCAGGCTATCACGGCCTGGTGTCGCGGCTGTTGGACCGCGCAGGCGCCTGAAGATCAGGCGCGCTCGGCGTAGTCCATCGTCTCGGTGTTGACGACGATATCCTCGTCAGGGCCCACGAAGGGCGGCACCATCACCTTGACCCCGTTGTCGAGCACCGCAGGCTTGAAGCTGTTCGCCGCCGTCTGGCCTTTGACCACCGGCTCGGTCTCTACCACCTTGCAGACCACCTTTTGCGGCAGCGTGGCGTTCAGCGCTTCGCTTTCGTAGAATTCCACGGTGATGGTCATGCCGTCCTGTAGGAACGGGCGGCGTTCGCCCAGGATGTCGGCGGGGAGCTCGATCTGTTCGTAGCTTTCGGCATCCATGAAGATCAGCATCCCGTCGTTTTCATAGAGGAACTGTTGATCTTTCTGCTCGAGACGCACCCGCTCGACCTTGTCGGCGCTGCGGAAGCGTTCGTTCAGTTTCGAGCCGTTGCGCAGGTTGCGCATTTCGACCTGGGCAAAGGCGCCGCCCTTGCCCGGTTTGACATGTTCGACCTTCACGGCGCTCCAGAGACCGCCGTTGTGCTCCAACACGTTGCCGGGGCGAATTTCGTTTCCGTTGATCTTGGGCATCGTGACTTTCCCATGTCAAAAGGTTGATCATATTTGGCACATCCCTATATCTGGGGATGCAAAGGTGGGCAAGACGACGAAATCTCGTGCTGCAGGTGCAGAATGATATGCAAGAAATGCAACCAAGCTATGCAGTACAGGGCTATCCGAATCGAACAAACTTCGTCATAACCATCGCCACGCCGAAAAGACAAGAGCAATAAAAGCAAGGACGAATCATGAAAGATTTCGTTGACGGCACGGCCTTCAATGCCGAACAAGGCAACCGTGCTCGCAAACTTTTCGCGGCCGTTGTACTGGCCGCGCTGGACGATGCCATTTCTGACGACAAGAAATATGGCAACGGTCCGGAACAGATCGCCCGGTGGGCGCGCTCGCGCGACGGGCGCGAAGTGCTGAGCTGTGCCGGCATCGACCCCAACGAGCGGGTTGTGACCGGCCTGATGGAATTCGTGTCGAAAGGTGTTCGCACGTCTGTCGCGCTGTCGCGCGAGGAAAGCGAGCGCCGCAATGCTGCCGCGGCCCTGGCCGCACATGCCGAAGCTGCCTGACACTTCTTTTTCCTGACTTGACGAAAAGGCCCTGCCCCCTGCGGCAGGGCTTTTTCTTTTCCGAGTGGCATTCCACAACGTGAGGCGTTGAACCCAGGGGCGCCAGTCGCACGATGCTGACCCAGGACGGTCCGGTCGGGACGATCATGGCTTCCCCCGCGCAGTTGCGCCTAGTATCACGGCACGGGGCAGGATGAGGGAGCGGCATGGCAATATCGATCATGATTCAAGGCGCCGGCTCGAATGTCGGCAAGTCCATGATCGTGGCCGGCCTCGCGCGGGCCTGCTCCAATCGCGGGCTCAACGTGGCACCGTTCAAGCCTCAGAACATGTCGAACAATGCTGCCGTCACGGTGGACGGTGGCGAGATCGGTCGGGCACAGGCCTTGCAGGCGCTGGCAGCGCGCAAGCCTGCGCATACCGACATGAACCCGGTGCTTCTTAAACCCGAGACCGATACCGGTGCACAGGTCATCGTCCAGGGCAAGCGCTTCGCCACACTGAGGGCGCGGGACTATGCGGCTCGCAAACCGAGTCTCCTGAAGGCGACGCTTGAAAGCTTTCACCGGCTCGGCCGCGATACCGATATCGTGTTGGTCGAAGGCGCCGGAAGCCCGGCCGAAATCAACTTGCGGGCGGGCGACATCGCCAACATGGGATTTGCCGAGGCGGCGGGCGTGCCCGTGATCCTGGTCGGCGATATCGACCGTGGCGGGGTCATTACCCAGATCGTCGGCACGCAGGCAGTTCTGGAACCGGAAGACGCCAGGAGGATAAAGGGGTTTGCCATCAACAAGTTCCGAGGCGACGTGAGCCTGTTCGACGAGGGTCTGGCGGAGATCGAGCGGCGTACCGGCTGGCCATCGCTGGGCGTCTTGCCCTGGTTCGGGGACGCCTGGCGCTTGCCGGCCGAGGACGTCATGGACCTCAAGAACCGCCCCGGCGGGCGGTTCAGGGTCGCCGTGCCGCGGCTGGGCCGGATCGCCAATTTCGACGACCTCGACCCGCTGTCAGGCGAACCGCATGTCACGGTCGAGATCATTGAGCCAGGCCGCCCCCTCCCCGGCGATGCCGACCTCGTGCTGATCCCCGGCAGCAAGTCGACCATTGCCGATCTCGCCCATTTCCGTGCGCAGGGCTGGGATATCGACCTGACAGCCCATATCCGGCGCGGTGGACACGTGATGGGGATTTGCGGCGGTTACCAGATGCTGGGGCAGACGGTAGCCGACCCAGAGGGCATCGAAGGCGCACCGGGCGAGGTGGCGGGGCTGGGGCATCTCGACGTCTCCACGGTAATGCTGCCCGAGAAGCACCTTTCGCTGACGCGGGCCACGTATCGGCCGACCGGTGGCGCGGTCGAAGGGTACGAGATTCACCTGGGTGAAACCACCGGGCCCGATTGTACGCGGGCGTGGCTGGATATCGGCGGCAGGGCCGAGGGGGCGGCCAGTGCAAACGGGCGCGTACGGGGGTGCTATCTGCACGGGCTGTTTGCGTCAGACGGGTTCCGGGCGCGGTACCTGGAAGAGCTGGGCGCGCCGTCTGACCTGTTCTTCACCGACAGCGTCGACCAGGCGCTCGACGCGCTCGCCAACCATATCGAGGCGCATGTCGACGTGGATTTGCTTTTGAAGCTGGCCGAACCGGTGGGGGCAGACGCCTAATCGATTCCCTGGGTCATCAGCGCGCGGTGAATCTCGCGGCGCACCAACTTGCGGACATTGCGGGTGATCCGCTCGCCGAGAGCGCCCTGAAGCTCCTGTCGGACGATCTCGCTAACCATGTCGCGCAGCGCTTCCTCGTCGAGCACGGCATCATCGGAGTACCAGCCAGAGTCGTCAGCCACGTTTTTCGGACCTTGGGAGCCCTCATCAAGGCTGTCAGGTTCCACCGATGCGGATGACGCCTCCTCGAGCCTGTCCTGCGCCAGCGCGGCCGCGGGTTCGGCCTCCGGTTCAGGATCATATGCATAGGCCGACAGGTCCTCTGCCGTGTCGTCTTCCTCGACATCCTGCCAGGGAAGGGGCGCTTGCGGCGCGGCGGCATAGTCACTGTCCGAGGATCCGTCCGGCTCCCACTCGTCGTCCTTTTCGGCCACGGCCGTCTCGAAACCCGCAATGCGCGCTTCAAGCTCTTTCAGGTCGATCTCGTCGGAGGCGTCGTCCGACAAACCGTCGAAATCGGCCAAGTCACCCTCGGCCCCCAGATCATCTGCCTCCGCGGCAATCTCGGAAAGGGCAAGATCATCATCCGCGGCGTCCCGGTCATTGCCGAGCCCATCCCTGGCCTCCGGTTCCGGGCCGCTCTCCCCGACAAATTCAGACGCGTTGCGGTCAGTCCTGGGCCTGGTGTCCTGATCCCCGAACCCCCGCCGGATAAATTGCGGAAGATCCTTCAGAATTTCCGCGTCGGCGTCCTGAAGCCGAGAGGGAGTCTCGACGATTTCTGCATCTTCGATTCCGTCGAATCGGTCCACGTCCCACTGGCGGGCCTCGGGCGCCTCGATATCCATGTCGGCAGATGCATCTTCGTCTTCGGGCTCGTCCACCCGCTGTGCCGGTGTCAGCACAAGCCGCGCTTCCTGTGGACGCGGTGCCGCCTCGGCCGTTTGACGATGTTGTTGCGTACCATCGCGGTCATCGGCTGAGACGAGACGACGTATGGATGACAGAACGTCTTCGATTTCGACATTCGTTACGGGGTCTGACATGCTCAATTACCATTCTTGCCTGCGGGCAGTTTACCGCCCGGGGCCAACTCGCACAACAATTTAGGGAGGATTCTATTCTTTCCCTAGCGCGCGCAACACACGGTCGAGTTTCTGGCCCTGCGGGCTGATCGGCACCGGGGCGTCCTTCACGAGGTCGTAATAGGTCGCGGGGTCATAGGTGCGGACGTTCAGGCGCAGGTCCTTCGCCGTCAGCTCGCCGATGGTTTCCAGCACGGTATAGGCCGCGATGTAGAGGTCGGTCTCGGCCGAGATGAGGCCCGCCTGCGCGTCGAGCAATTCCTGCTCCGCGTCGAGCACGTCGAGCGTGGTACGGGCGCCGAGCTTGGCCTCTTCCCGCACGCCGCGGAATGCGACGCGGGCGGCGCGGACCTGCTCCTGTCCGGCCTGACGGCTGGCCTGGGCGGCGCGGAGGATGGCGTAGGCGTTGCCCACATCCTCGATCACCTGCTTACGGGCCACGTGCAGGGCGCCACGCAGCGAGTCGGCCTGCGCCATCGCCTGCCGCTTGGCCGAGCTGAGCAGACCGCCCTGGTAGATCGGGCCCGAGACGGTCACGCCGATGCTGCCCGAGCGGGTATAATCGGTACCGTCGATCTCTTCCCCGGCACCGAGACGGGTGGTCAGGCTGACGCTCGGCTTCATCGCGGCCTCGGCCGCGGCCACGGTCAGGTCGGCGGCGGCCACGTCATACTGCGCCTTGCGCATATCGGGGTGGTTGCGCACAGCGATGGACTTGGCCGCGTCGATGTTGCCGGACAGGTTCGGCAGGCTTTGCGGCGCGCGCAATTGGCCCGGCGCACGGCCCACGGCGTTGCGGAACTCCTCGACCGCCTGGGTCAGGTCGCCCTGCGCCGTGGCCAGCCCGCTTTGGGCCGAGGCCAGCCGCGCTTCGGCCAGCGCCACGTCGGTGCGGGTCACCTCGCCCACCTCGAACCGGTCGTTGGCCGCGCGCAATTCCTGCCGCAGCAGGCGCAGGTTGTTCTGGCGCACCGACACCAGCTCGCTGGTGCGGCGGACGTTCATGAAGGCGGCCACGGCCCGCAGCAGCACCTGCTGCTCGATGTTGCGCAGCGATTCCCGCGTGGCGAGCACGGTTTCCTTGGCCGCCTGCAGGCGCAGATTGGTGCGCCCGAAGTCAAACAGGAGCAGGTCGAGCGAGATGCCGAGATTCAGGTCGTTGCTGTCGGCCCCGCCGGTGATACCGCCCGACCGCGTGGTCCCGAAGGTACGGGTGATGTCGGCGGACCAGTTGATGATCGGCCGCAGTTCCGAGACGATCTGGGCGACGCTCTCGTCGGCCGCCCGCAACAGGGCCCGGTTCTGTTCCAACAGACCGCTGTTCTCGTAGGCGCTGACCAGCGTGTCGGCCAGGGTTTCCGCGCTTGCAGCAATCGGCTGAACCAGCCCGATCATCACGGCGGAGATGGCACCGAATACGCGCGTCTTGAACGGAACTTTCATATCAGCGCTCTCCTGCCGTACTGATTATTGTTAAAGAGTGAACGCAGTATGTCGCTCGAACCCTGGTAGCACTGGCGCGCCGGCATTGAAGGCGAAACGCCACGTCATCCTTCCGTCAATCTTATAACCGATGCGGACCGCGCCCAAGGACCCTTCCATGAAAAGACAGGCAATACGCCCGCCGTCCTTGAGCTGATCCGTCAGGCTCTCGGGCAGATGCGCCACGGCGCCCTCGATCACGATTACGTCAAACGGGCCATGTTCGGCGGCACCCTCGGTCAGCGGACCTTCGTGCACCGCGACATTGTCGGCGCCCAGTTCCGGCAGAAGCGACTGCGCCTCGGTTGCCATCTCCTTGACTTCTTCGACGGCGACGACGGCTTGGGCCATATGTGCCATGACGGCCGCCGAGTAGCCGAGCGCACTGCCGATATCGAGCACGAGTTCATCTTGCTGAATGTCGAGCGCGTCGAGAATCTTGGCCAGGGTTCGCGGGTCGAGAACAACACGGTTCCCGCCAAGATCAACGTTATCTCCCATATATGCCGCTTCGCGCAGATGTTCCGGTACGAAGGCCTCTCTCGGCACCGAAAGCATGGCATTTATGATCGGAAACTTCGTGACGTCGGACGGCCTGATCTGAGTGTCGACCATCATCGTCCGGCGGGCAGCGTAGTCAGTCATGTTGCTAAACTCTTGCGTTCAGTCCTGTCTCGAACGTTCTGACACATATCCCCCCAACCCACAATGTCAATCAACCCCCGAAGCCCCTTCTCGGGCCTTGCGAAAGGCTGGCCGATCATATAACTCGATGCAACCACTTGAGAGACGGCGAGTTGGCGGAGTGGTGACGCAGCGGATTGCAAATCCGTGTACACCGGTTCGATTCCGGTACTCGCCTCCACCTGCCCGAAGCTCAAATTGCAAGGGGATCGGCAAGCGTGATGGCCGCGCGCCCAACCTGCCCCATCTGCTGGTCGATCTGAGCTGCCAGTTCGCCGGCGGCGAGGGTCGCGATACGCTCTGGCAGAGTGCCGAGGTCTCCAGTGCGGGCCACCACCTTGATAGATCGCGAGAATCCCGGACCGGGCAAGGGACGGACCACGAGCGGCATCCGCTCGACAAAGCCGTCGATCAGCAGGCTGGGCGTGAGAATGGTGAACCCCAGCCCCTCGGCCACGCAGGCCGTCACCATGCTCGACCGGTCGGCCTGGATCACCCGCGGAGCCGTCAGCTTGAGACGGCGCAAATGCTGTTCGGTGCGCCGGCCCACGCTGGTGGTGGCGGCGAAGCGGACCAGCGGCAGATGGGTGAGGATGTCCTGCAGGCGCCGTGAGGGACCGATGTAACTTTGCGGCAGCACCAGAAGAAAATTCTCGGTCAGGACATCGTGCCGCTCGAGCCCGTCCATATCGTAGAACGGGTTAGACGTGATCACCAGGTCGGCGCGCTTGGTGCGCAAGAGCGTCTCGTGATCTCCGCTCTGGCCCGCGTGAAGAGTCAGGTCCTCGACCGCGATCTCGGACTTCAGCAGGCGAACGAGCGGCGGGGTCAGGGTGGTGGCGATCGAGGCCAGCATACCCATCCGCAGAACATTGATCGGCTGCGGCCCTTCGTGGCGCATCGAGGTGGCGAGATCCTCTACGGAGTTGAGGATGCGCTGTGCGTGTCGCAGGCAAAGCTCGCCCGCCTGGGTGAGGCGCACCGGCCGCACCGTACGGTCGACGAGCCGCGCGGCGCAGGCCGCTTCCAGCGAGGCAAGCTGTTGGGAGGCAGCCGATTGCGTCATTCCCATCAGCCGCGCGGCCTGGGTGAATTGCCGGGTTTCGGCAATCGCGACAAAGACTTCCAGCGCGGTAAGCAGGTTCCGGTCAGAGGCGAGCCGGGTGGTGATTTTCGGCAGCTTCATTAGAGTTCCTAATACTGTCGCGTTTTCATTGCCCGAGCGGGTGGGTTTTGTCCATCCTCCCGACATTATCAGGGAGAGTATCGTGACACGCAGAGGCAAGCGACGCAGTGAGGAGGCCAGAGCCGGGTCACCCCGCGCGCCGTATCTCGACCGCAATGTCGGCCCGCTGCCCATCCTGTCGGAAGAAGGCCTGCAGATCATCGAGTCCAATGCCGATCGGATCCTCGCCGAAACCGGCATGGAATTTCGCGACGACCCCGAGATCCTGAGGATTTTCGCCAAGGCCGGATGCGACGTCGATGGCGAGCGGGTCCGCTTCACGCCGGGCTTCTGCCGCGAGACCGTAAAGGCCACCGCCCCGGCGCAGTTCGCGCAACATGCCCGCAACCCCGCCAACTCCGTTCAGATCGGCGGCAATGCCTCGGTGCTCTGCCCCTCCTGGGGGCCACCTTTCGTGCACGACCTCGACCACGGGCGACGCTACGCGACCTATCCCGATTTCATCAACCTCGTGAAGCTGCACCAGACGATCCCGTGGCTGCACCATTCCGGCGGCGTCGTCTGCGAGCCGGTCGACCTGCCCGCCAACAAGCGACACCTCGACATGCTCTATGCCCATATCCGCTGGTCCGACCGGCCCTTCATGGGCGCATTCCTCGGAGCCGAGAGGGCCGGCCACGCGATCGACATGGCGCGCATCCTGTTCGGCGAGGCCTACGTGGCAGAGAACGCGGTGCTCTACTGCGTTTCCAACACCAACGCGCCGCTGGTTATGGATTCGCACATGTCCGGCGCCCTCAAGACCTATGCCCGCGCCGGCCAGCCCGTCGCCTGCACACCGTGGACACTGACCGGAGCGATGAGTCCCTCGACCGTGGCAGGCACGTTGGCGCAGATACTGGCCGAGGCGCTGGCGAGCCTGACGCTGGTCCAACTTATCAACCCCGGCGCACCCTGCCTGATGGGCTCCTTCGCCTCGACCATGTCGATGCAGTCGGGTGCGCCCACCTTCGGTACGCCCGAAGCAGGGCAGATGATACTCGCCGCAGGGCAACTCGCCCGCCGCCTTGGCGTGCCGCTGCACTCGGTTGGCACGCTGTCGGCCTCGAAATTGCCCGACGCGCAAAGCCAGCAGGAGGCAACCTGGGGCCTGATGATGGCGCTTTTCGCGGGGGTCAACGTGGTCAACCACGCGACCGGCTGGCTGGAAGGCGGGCTTGTCACCGGGTTCGAGAAGACGATGATTGACGCCGACCTGTGTGGAAAGATGATGCGGTTCTTCGCGGGCATCGACCTGTCGGAGAACGCGCAGGCCATGGCCGCCATCGCCGCCACCGGCCCAGGGCAGCATTTCCTCGGCTCGGAGCATACGCAGGCCAATTTCCTCTCGGCCCTGTTCCGACCCGACCTGCCCGACAACAACTCGTTTGAACAATGGAAGGCGGCAGGCGGCCTCGACATCGCGCAGCGCGCCAACACGCTGTGGAAGGCCAGGCTGGAAGCTTACGAGGACCCCGGCCTCGATCCCGACATCGACGATGCGCTGAAGGAATACATCGCGCGCCGCAAGCTGGAGGTCGCGGATGCCGACTACTTCTGAGACGCGGCGCACCGTCATCATCGGCGGCGGGGCGGTGGGCCTTTCTCTGGCTTATCACCTAGCCCGGCGCCGGGCCGAAAACGTGCTACTGCTGGAACGCAACCAGTTGACCTCGGGCACGAGTTGGCACGCCGCCGGCATCGTCGGGCCGCTCAGGGCCACGCCCAACATGACCCGGCTGGCGATGTATGCCGGAGAGCTTTTCCCGACGCTGGAGACGGAGACGGGCCTGTCCACGGGCTACCGGGTGACCGGCGGGTACTGGCTGGCGCAGGTTCCCGAGCGGATGGACGAACTGCACCGTATTGCCGCGCTGGGGCGGCATTTCGGGCTGTCGCCGGATATGATCACGCCCGACGCTCTCCGCGCAGCCCTTCCCTGCCTGTCGACCGACCATTTGCACGGTGTCATGGCCGTGGCCGAGGATGCGAGCGTCAACCCTGTCGACCTGTGTATGGCCTACGCCCGTGCGGCAAGATCCAATGGCGTCGAAATCCGCGAGAACACCGGTGTGAGCCGGCTTTTGACCGAAGGCGACCGGGTGCGTGGGGTGGTGCTTGACGACGGCACCGAGTTTCACGCAGACCAGATCGCGCTTTGCTGTGGCGCATGGTCGAAGCGGCTGGCGGCAACCGCCGGTCTCGCCCTGCCCCTGCAGCCGGTCGAACACATGTACGTGGTCACTGAACCCCGGCCGGAATTCGAGAGCTTCCCGGTGCTGCGCGACCTCGACTCGGGCGTCTATATCAAGGGCGACACCGGCAAGCTGGTGATCGGCGGGTTCGAGCCCGACGCGAAGTGCTGGAACCCAGACGGCCCCGAAGGCAACCGCCCTTTCCTCGAACTACCCGAGGACTGGGAGCAGTTCACCCCCTTCATGGAGGCCGCGCTCAAGCTGGTCCCGGCGCTGGAACACACCGGTATCCAGCATTTCATGAATGGGCCCGAAAGCTTCACCGCCGACACGCGCCCGCTGATCGGCGCCGCGCCGGGGGTGGACGGGCTCTACGTCGCAGCCGGGATGAACTCGGTCGGGGTGATGTCCTCGGCCGGCGTGGGTCGGCTTCTGGCCGACTGGATGGAAGACGGGCATCCGCCGATGGACGCGTGGGAGGTGGATGTCGCACGGGCCGACCCGCTGGCGGCCACGCCCGCCCACATGGCGGAGCGGATGAAGGAGGCCGTGGCAGACCTCTTCACCCTGCACTGGCCCTACAAGCAGCCAAAGGCCGGCCGCGATCTGCGCCGCTCGCCCCTGCACGACCGGTGGCAGGCGCAGGGTGCGGTCTTCGGCCTGACCGCCGGGTGGGAGCGCGGGCTCTGGTTTGCCGAGACCGACGACGAGCACACCCTGCCCTATGCCACCGGCGATCAGCCGTGGTGGCCCCTCGCCGCACGCGAGGCGGCGCGGATGGAACTCGGCACGGTGCTGCTGGACCTCACGCCCTTCACCAAGCTACGGGTCGACGGGGCCGGCGCGCTGGACCAACTCAACCGGCTCTGCCCGGCGCAACTGGACGTGGCCGAGGGGCGGGCCGTCTATACCCAGTTCCTCAACCCCCGCGGCGGCATAGAAGTCGAGGCAACCGTGACCCGGCGCGAGCCCGACCAGTTCGACATCACCACCGCCGCCGCGACCCGCTGGCGCGACCTTGCCTGTTTCCGTCGCGCGCTCGACGGCATGGCCGTGACGGACATGACCGAGGATTTCTGCGTGATCGGCGTGATGGGCGCGGGTAGCCGCGACACCCTGCGCGCACTCGCGCCGGAGTGGCCCGACATGCCCTTCGGCCATGCCCGCGCCGTCACTGTGGCCGGTGTCGAGACCTTCGCGACCCGGCTGAGCTTCGTCGGCGAACTGGGCTGGGAGTTACGCGTGTGCAATGAAGATGCTCCGACACTCTTTGATGCCCTCATCGAAAGCGGTGCCCGCCCGATGGGGCATTATGCGCTCGACGGGTGCCGGATCGAGAAAGGCTTCGTCCATTGGGGCCATGACGTGGGCCCCGAGATCACCCCGCTCGAGGCGGGGCTGGGGTTCAATATCGACTGGTCGAAGGATTTCACCGGCAAACCCGCACTGGAAGCGCAGCGCGGGCAACTTGCCCGCCGTCTCGTGCTCTGCGAGGTCGAGGGCGGGCCGCTTGTGCTGCATGACGAACCCGTGTGGGAAGACGGCCGGATCGTCGGCCTTACCACCTCCGGTGCCCGTGGGCCGCGTACCGGGCTGACACTGGCCTTCGCGATGGTCGAGGTGACAGACGCCCCGATGACCGGGCGGCGCTTCGAGATCGAAATAGCCGGCCAGCGGTACCAGGCCAGACCATTGGCCCACCCGCCCCATGACCCCGAAGGCAAAAGGATGCGCGCATGACCGACGTGCAGGTTCTCATCATCGGCGGCGGCGCGATGGGCGTGTCGCTGGCCTATCACCTGGGCAAGGCTGGCTGGTCCGACGTGGTGCTGACCGAGAAGAACGACCTGACCCATGGGTCCACGTGGCACGCGGCGGGGCTCTGCACGCATTTTGCCCATAACACCACTATTCAGGAGTTGCGGGCCACCTCCGTGCGGCTTTACCGCGATACTCTGCCGGAAGAAACAGGTCAGAACTGCGGTTTCCACCGGTCCGGCGCAATGCGGGTAACCCGCAACCCGGACAGGATGGACGAGTTTCGCCATGTTGCAGGCTTGTCTGATTTCACAGGTTACCCACTGGAAGTGCTGACGCCGGAACATATCGCCGAGTTGCACCCGCTGGCGCGGCTCGATGGCCTGTTGGGCGGGATATACGAACCCGATGACGGCCATGTCGACCCGACCCTCGCGACGCAGGCCATGGCCGAAGGCGCGAAGGCGCGCGGCGTCAGTTTCCTCCGGCAAAATCCGGTGATGTCGATCACTCGCGAGGACGGCATCTGGCGCGTGGAAACGCCGAAAGAGACATTCCGCGCCCAGCATCTCGTCAACGCCGCCGGCACCTGGGGATGGGAGATCGGGCACATGATGGGCCTCAACATTCCGTCAGTTCCCGTGCTGCACCAGTATCTCGTTACCGATACGGTGCCAGCGGTTGCCGACCGGATCGCGCAAGGCCTGCCCGAGCTGCCCATCATCCGCGACCCAGAGGAAAGCTGGTACGTCCGGCAGGAACGTGACGGGCTGATCCTCGGCCCCTACGAGAAGGAAGCACAGGTCTGGTCGGTCGACGGTGTGCCGCCCGAATTCGGCGCCGACCTGATGCCGCCCGACCTCGACCGGGTGGAGCATATCATCGAGGCGGCCATGGCCCGCGTGCCGGCGCTGGAAACCGGCGGGGTCAAGTCGGTCATCAACGGCCCGATCACGTTTACGCCCGATGCCAACCCTCTGATCGGCCCCGCGCACGGGGTCGAGAATGGCTGGCTGCTGACGGGCTCGTCGATGGGGGTGATGGAGGGCGGCGGCGCGGGATGGTTCCTGGCCCACTGGATGACCCACGGCGCGCCGCCGATGGATGCGCTCGCCGTAGACTCGCGCCGCTTCGGGCCATGGGCCGACCGCGAGTACCGCGTCGCCAAGGCCATCGAGTGTTTCGGCCTGCAATTCGGCGTGCATTACCCGTTCGAAGAGCGCCCCGCCGGCCGAAACCTGCGCCTGTCGCCGCTGCATGACCGGATGCTGGCCCGCGGCGCGGTGATGGGCGCGGCCCATGGGTGGGAACGGCCCAACTGGTTCTCCGACACGCCCGGCGACGTGGCCCATGAAAGCTTCCAGCGCACCAACTGGTTCGACCCGGTCGTGCGCGAGGTCGAAGGCCTCACCAACCGGGTGGCACTGGCCGATCTGTCAGTTTTCTCCAAGTTCGAGGTCACTGGCCCGGGCACGGCCGACTTCCTCGACACGCTCGGCGCCAACCGCCTTCCTGCCCTGGGCCGTGTCGGGCTGATCCATACGCTCACCCCCGTGGGCGGCGTCGCCTCGGAATTCACCGTCGCGCGGCTGGCGGAGGACGCGGCCTACCTGACCAGCGCCGCCGCGGCGGAAGAGATGGATCACGACCTGCTCAGAGCTCACGCCGCCCGCCACGACGTCCGCCTGCGCAACGTCACCGAAGAGATCGGCGTGATCGGCCTGATGGGCCCGCAATCCCGCGCGGTCCTGGCCTCGGTCTGCGATGCCGACCTCACCGACGGCTTCCCCTGGCTCACCGTGCGGGAGATCACGGTCGCAGATGTCACCGTTCGCGCGCTTCGGGTCTCCTATGTCGGCGAACTGGGCTGGGAGCTTCATGCCCGCGCCGCCGACCTGCCCCGGCTGTTCGACGCGCTGGAGGCGGCCGGCCAACCTCACGGGATCGGCCTATATGGTGCCTACGCGGCCAACGCCATGCGGCTCGAGAAGGGCTACCGGGCCTGGGGCAGTGACCTAACGACCGAGCGCACACCGAACGAGGCGGGCCTTGGCTCCCTGATCCGCACCGAGGACCGCGACTTCCCCGGCCGCGAGCACCTTTTGCAGCGCATGGAGAGCCCCGACCGCTGGGAGATGGTGCTGCTCCGCCTCGAGAGCGGTACGCTCGACCCGTTTTATGCCCATACCGTGCGCCACGAAGGCCGGCCCGTCGGCATCGTCACCTCAGGCGCCCACGGCCACCGTACCGGCCTGACACTGGCGCTGGCCTACCTGCGCACCCGCGGCCTGCGCGAGGGCCTGACCGTCGACATCCTGGGCCAGCGCTTCGACGCCAACGTGCTCGACCGCCCGCCCTTCGACCCCGACAACACCCGACTGCGATCCTGAAGGAGAGATGAGATGACAGAGCTTGCCACCGACTGGAGCACGGAAGGCACGGCCCGCCGCCGCGACACTTATTATGCCGCGACGCTGAAGAAATTCGTGCCCTTTCGCGACCCGATCGTCTTCAAGAAGGGTTCGATGCAGTATCTGTGGGACGCTGAGGACAACAAGTATATCGACCTGCTGGGCATGAATGTCTGCATTTCGGTCGGCCACTCCCACCCGACGGTCGTGAAGGCGGCACAGGCACAGGCGGCCGAGCTGACCCATTGCACCACGATGTTCTACCACCCGGTGCCCGCCCACCTGGCCGAGGAGCTTGTCGAAACCCTCCCGAAGGGGCCCGACTGGGTCGTGCATTTCTGCAATTCCGGCGCCGAGGCGATCGACCTCGCCATGACCATCGCCCGCACCCACACCGGCAATCTCGACCTGCTGGCGCTGCGCACCGCCTATCACGGGCCCACCGCGGCGGCACAATCCGTCACCGGCATTTCCGGCTGGCGCCATCCCGGTATGCCGGGCAACGTGGCCTTCGTGGCCGAACCCAACCAGTATCGCGGCATCTTCGGCGAGAACGCGGGCGCCGCGCCCTATCTCGACGAGATTGATCGCACCATCGCCACCGCCACCAACGGGCGACTGGCTGGCATGCTGGTGGAGTCGGTGCAGGGCTACGGCGGCATCATCCCGATGCCCGAGGGCTACATGTCCGGCGCGGCCGAGCGGGTGCGCGCGGCCGGCGGCCTCTACATCGCCGACGAGGTGCAATCGGGCTTCGGCCGAACCGGCGACAACATGTGGGGGTTCGAGGCCGACGGTGTGATCCCCGACATCATCGTCATGGCCAAGGGCATCGGCAACGGTTTCCCACTCGCCGCCGTGGTGACGAAGCGCGAGATCGCCGAACCGATGGCCGAAAAGTTCCTTTTCCACACATACGGTGCCAACCCGACCAGTTGCGCGGCGGGCCGGGCAGTGCTTCAGGTGATGCGCGAAGAGAAGGTTCAGCTCAACGCGCGCACCGTCGGGGCGGCCCTTCTCGAACGGCTGCAGGACCTGAAGCAGAAACACGAGGCCATCGGCGACGTGCGCGGCCGCGGGTTGATGCTGGCCATCGAAATGGTCAAGGACCGCAAGACAAAGGAGCCCGACCGGGAGACGACCTCGGCCGTGTTCGAGGCCTGCCGCGAAAGCCGGCTGATCCTGTCGAAATCCGGGCCGACACAGTCGGTTCTTCGGATGGTGCCGCCGATGTGCCTGTCTCTCGACGATGTCGACGAGGTGGCCGACGGACTCGACCGGGCTTTCTCGGCCCTGGGCTGAGCCGGCCGAACAGAAAGGTCGGCTAGGCCGCCTGCCCGTCGGTAAATTGCAGCCGGGCCAGCCGGGCGTAGAGTCCGTCCTCGGCCACCAGGCTGTCATGGGTCCCCTCGGCGGCAATCCGGCCCTGATCCATCACGATGATCCGGTCGGCCTTCTTCACCGTGGCCAGCCGGTGTGCCACGATGATCGTGGTGCAGCGGCGCGCCATCCTGTCCACCGCGTCCTGTACCGCCCGTTCGCTTTCGGCATCGAGCGCGCTGGTTGCCTCGTCGAGCAGCAGAACCGGAGCGTCGCGCAGGATCGCGCGGGCGATGGCAATGCGCTGTTTCTGCCCGCCCGACAGCATTACCCCTCGCTCGCCGACATAGGTGTCGTAGCCGTCCGGCAGGGCGGCGACGAAGTCATGCGCAGCGGCTGCCCTGGCGGCAGCCTCGACCTCTTCATCCGAGGCATCCAGCCGACCGAACCGAATGTTCTCGCGCGCGGACGCGGCGAAGATCACCGGGTCCTGCGGCACCAGCGCCAGCGCCTTGCGAAACTCCGGCCGCGCCATCTCGTTCAGCGGCACGCCGTCGAGGGTCACTGTGCCGGACTCCGGGTCGTAGAAGCGCAGGATCATCTGGATGATCGTGGTCTTCCCCGCCCCCGACGGGCCGACGATGGCCACCGTCTCGCCCGGCGCGATCGACAGGCTGAGATGGTCAAGCGCCGCGGTCTGCGGGCGCGAT
>Ga0189287_100278_pt1 | contig 16439 bp, 13 predicted proteins | sample UW86minimetaG_FD_130319 | JGI IMG/M metagenome (GOLD analysis project Ga0189287, IMG submission 130319) | Marine microbial communities from the Costa Rica Dome - UW86 mini metaG | ecosystem: Environmental > Aquatic > Marine > Oceanic > Photic zone | place: Costa Rica: the Eastern Pacific... | reverse complement strand
CGATCAGGATGGTGATCCCTTCGTGGCTGAGCTTTTCCATCAGGTCCATCATGCGCCGGGTCTCTTCCGGGTTCATGCCGGTGAAGGGCTCATCCAGCAGCATCACGTCAGGGTGGCTGGCATAGGCCACGGCCAGCCCCAGCGCCCGCTGGTGGCCATGCGACAGGTCGCCGGCGCGTTCGTGCTTCAGGTGGTCGATACCGAAGAATTCCAGAGCCTCGGTCGCCCGCGCCTCGGCCCCGCGCCTGTCTTCCTTGTCCCAGCCGACGATGGCGGCGAAGATGTTGGGGCGGAAGGGCATATGCGTGCCGACAAGGGCGTTTTCCATCACCGTCAGCTCGGCAAAAAGCGTCGAGTGCTGGAAGGTGCGCACCACGCCGCGGCGGGCGACCTCGTGCATCTTCAGCCCCGAGATATCCTCGCCCCGCAGCAGGACCTGCCCGCCGCTGGGCTTGTAGAAGCCCGATATCATGTTGAACGTGGTGGTCTTGCCCGCCCCGTTCGGCCCGATCAGCCCGTGAATTTCCCCGTGCTTCACCGTGAAGCTGAGATGATCGACGGCGGTCAGCCCGCCGAAGCGCATGGTCAGGTCCTTGACCTCGAGCAGGTCGGTCATGACTTCGCCTCCTTCCGGGTGAGCCTTTGCACGATGCTTTCCAGCCCGTTGGGCAGGAACAGGATCGAGGCGATGAGGATGGCGCCGTAGATGAGGGGGCGCAGCTGTTCGAACCCCATCTCGCGCAGCACGATCTCGTTCAGCACGGTCAGCAGCACGCAGCCGAGGATCGGCCCGTAGAAGGTGCCGGTGCCGCCGACGATGGCCCATGTGAGGACGAAGACCATCACCTCGACATCGAAGCTGTTGGGGTTGATGGTGCCCACGTAATGCGCCATCAGCGCGCCGCCGATCCCTGCGAACCCGCTCGCGATGGCGAAGGCAAGGGTGCGGTAGGCGCGCAGGTTCACGCCCGAGGCCTCGGCCAGCTTGTCCTGCCAGTGGACGGCGTGGAAGGTCAGGCCGACGGGGCTCTTCTCGATCCGCCAGAGGACCCAGAGACAGAGGATCACGATGGTGCCGGCGAAGTAGTAATAGCTGATCGGTTCGAAGAAATCGAAATCGTAGATGCCGATCGAGAAGTCGGGCATCGGGTCGATCCCCTTGATGCCCTTGGGCCCGCCGAAGGGTTCGCGGAAGCGCTTCCACAGAAGGCGGATGATCTCTCCCGCCGCGAAGCTGCCGATGAGGAAGTAGAACCCCTTCATCCGGAAGAGCGGGAAGCTGAGCAGGATGGCGATGAGGGCGGCGGTGATGCCGCCCAGCAGCATCGAGACAGGCACGAAGACGCCGAATTCCTTCGTATAGAGCGCGCTGGCATAGGCGCCGCCGCCCATGATGACCACGTGCCCCAGCGACCATTCACCGGTGAGGGTGAGAAGGCGGTAGGTGCTGACCAGAAGCACGTTGATGGTCAGGAAGACGAGGATTTCCTGCTGCGAGAAGCTGAGCCCGTGGGGGAGCAGGATGAGCGCGATAAGGGCGATGGGCCAGAGGAGGTATTTAAGCACGGTCGGCACTCCCGAACAGGCCGGTCGGCTTGACGATCAGCACCAGCAGCATGAGCGAGAGGCCGACGATGTCGGCGATCACCCCGTCATAGAAGGTGGTGACGAAGGTGTGGACCACGGCGTAGACGACCGAGGCCAGCACCGCCCCTTCGAGGCTGCCGACGCCGCCGACGATGATGACGATGAAGGCGGTGACGATGACCGAGTGGCCCATATGCGGGTTGACCGAGACGAGGGGGGCGGTGAGGGCGCCTGCGATGCCGGCGAGGCCGGCGCCGATGAACATGGCGATGCGGGCGGTCTGGTTGATCGAGATGCCCTGCAGTTCGGCGGCTTCGGGGTCTTGTGCCGAGGCGCGCAGGGCCCAGCCGAATTTCGTGCGCTTGAGGAAGTACCAGAGCGCGCCGAGCAGGACGATTGCGGCGATGATGACGAAGAGGCGGGAGAGGGGGAGGCGGACCTTGTCGGAGAAGACGATCACCTCCTGCGTCACCGGGGGGATGTGTTCCATCCGGACGCCGTAGCCCATGACGGCCAGCGCCTGCAGGATCATCAGGAAGCCGATGGAGGCGACGAGGCCGCCCAGGGGGTTGTCTCGCAATGGCCGGAAAAGGGCGCGTTCCATCAGCAGGCCAAGGCAGCCCACGAAGACGAGGCCGAGGGCGACGGCCACGAGGAAGGGCAGGTGCAGGTCGGCGTAGAAGGTGACCACCGCGTAGGCGCCGGCCATGAACAGCTCGCCATGGGCGAAGTTGATCACGCCCATGACACCGAAGATCAGGACCAGCCCCACCGCCACCAGCGAGATGTAGCTCGCGGCATAGACGGCGTTCAGGCAGGTCTGCGCCAGTAATTCAATCATCAGGGTATGTCTTTCCGTGCAGGTAGAGAGCGGCCCGGCTTTTGTGCCGGACCGCTACCGTGTGCCACGTTCAGGGGATCAGCCGCGCTGGTCCCACATCTGGTCATAGGCCTTCATGTGCTTGACCAGCAGGTCGCCGTGCTTGTCGTACCATTCGGGGATGTTCTTGAAGCCCTTGATGGTGGCCTTGCCATCCTCGATCACCACGACGGGCCAGTCGCCGACGAGGGCGTTGTCGATGCCGAAAAGCTCGGTGCCCCACCAGTCGGCGTCGCCGAAGGCGTGCTTGCCGGTGCCGCCCTCCTTCATGGCGGCGATCACCGCCTCGGGGTCGGCCGAGCCGGCCTTCTCGGCGGCGGCTTTCCAGAGGTCCATGATCGAGGCGTATTCCCAGCTGACCGCGCCCCACTGGCCCGGGAAGCGTTCGGCGTATTCGGCGTAGAAGCCGTTGGGGTCCTCGAAATTGACCTGGTCGGAGTTGAGCGCCGGGTCGTCGAAATCGGGGAACTGGAAGATGAAACCTTCCATGAATTCCTTCGAGGTCTTCGAGATCATCTGGTCGTAGAAATCGGCCGTGCAGCTGATGATCTGGCCTTCATACCCCTGCTGAAACAGCTGTTCGCAGATCGGGTGGACGTAATCGGCATAGCAGGTGTCGAGACAGACGATATCGGGGCTGTCGGCGATAAGCCGGGTCACCACGGGCGCGAAATCAGTGGTCGCTGGGTCGAAGAGGAGCGGTTCGCTCTGCATCTCGATGCCGGCGGCCTCGAACGCGGCGAGGTAGGTGGCGACGGAGGGCAGGCCAAGGGCGTCGTCCTGCGCGCACATCACGGCGGTCTTCAGGTCCGGCTTGTTCTCGGCCAGCCATTCGACACCCGTCACGTTGTAGATCGGGTGGACCTCGGCGGGCGCGATCAGCGTGGTGGTATCAGGGCTGAGGTCCGACGGCAGCAGGGTCGAGAACAGCATGCCGGTCTTGTCGGCCACGGGCTGCACGCCCGGCCACGTGTCGCCGCCCAGCATCATGATGAAGCTGACGCCATCCTCGCGAATGAGCTTGGTCGCGCCAGTGCGGGCCTTGGCGGGGTCATACTCGTTGTCGTAGCTCACGAACTCGACCGGGTGGGCGCCGTCGGAAAGCTGGATGCCGCCTGCCTCGTTGATCCGCTCGGCCCAGATCTCGCAGCCGTCGAGACCGGGTTTGCCCCATGCCGCCACGGCCCCCGTCAGGGGGGCGAGGAAGCCGATCTTGATGGGCTCGCCCTGCGCCAGTGCGGCGCCGGGCAAACCCGCGCTGACCGCCGTGGCCGCCGTGGATTTCAGGAACGTACGGCGGGTGAGGCCGGACGAGAAGATTCTGGAAAACATCTTGACACTCCCATGTTGGCACCGCTGCTTTTCGCGGCTTATTGCGAAGCCGAATCCAACCGGGCAGAGGAAATCAGACGATTTCTGGACCACAACTGAACCAATTACCCAAAATGGTTCGATTTCGGATCAACCATAGCAGGCCAATATCGATTCCGGCAAAGGATTCTTTCGAATTTCTCCCCGACCGACCCGGCGCAGCCCGTCACGAAGCCGCCCGCCAAGCGGGCTTTGGCGGGCGGTAACGCTGATTTTTTGTGCAATCGCAAGGCGCTGGCAGAGAGCGCCGAGGCGGGGAAACCGGGCCGGAGCCTAGCCCGACATGCCCGGAGATTCCTCCGACGCTTCGGCGTAAACGGCGATCAGGCAGCCGGTTTCGGTGTGCGAGGTGTGCTCGGTTCCCGCCTCGAGCCAGACCACGTCGCCGGTTCGGTAGACCGTGCCGTCATTGTCGATCAGCTCGCCCTCGACGATCAGGAACTCCTCGGCCCCGCCATGCCGGTGCGGGGTCGACCGCGCGCCCGGTTCCATGCGGTAGATATAGAATCCGGTGTCGCGTTCGGTATGCGGGTTGAGCTTGATGTAGGAGGTCCCCTCCTCCGGCCCGCCGGTGGTGGTGTAGGGGGTATAGGCCGCGTCGTCGCGGATATTCGCGGTCTTCCGTTCGCTGGGCTGGATCGGTTTCATCGGGCGTTCCTTTCCGGGGATGAGAAGGGGGTATCTGCGCCCGAGTGTAGTCAGAATTTGAGTGAGCGCTCAATATAATTTTTCGTGTGTGAACCATCGCCAGACCATGACAGGCCGCTCCGGTTCCCCTAAGCTTTCCGCGACCGGACCAATCGAGAGGAAGCGGCCCGCCGATGATACGCGCAATCGACCTGACCGACGCCGAAACCCACGCGCTGGACGCCGCGCCCCGGCGGATGGAGATGAGCGGCCCCGACGTGGCCGCGCCGACCGAGTGGGAGAATCTCGTGGTCGACCGCCCCTCGCCCCATGTCCGGGCGGGCACTTGGAAATGTGAGCCCTACACGGACGAGATCACCGATTATGAATTCGACGAGTTCATGTACCTGATCGCGGGGCATATCGAGCTGATCTACCCGGATGGCACGCGCGACAGGTTCGGGCCGGGACAGGCCTTCCTGCTGCCCAAGGGCTTCACCGGCACGTGGCACCAACCCGGGACGGTGATCAAGTATTTCGTCATGATCGGCCGGCAGGACAGATGAGCGATTACGACTACATCATCGTCGGGGCCGGGTCGGCCGGCTGCGTTCTGGCCAACCGGCTGGGCGAGGACCCGTCGCTGCGCATCCTCGTGCTGGAGGCCGGGGGCGACGACCGCTCGCTGATCGTGCGGATGCCTGCCGCGCTGTCGATGCCGATGAACACCAAGCGGTTCAACTGGGGGTTCAGGACAGAGCCCGAGCCGCATCTCGACGGGCGGCGGATGAACCTGCCGCGCGGCAAGGGGCTTGGCGGCTCGTCCTCGATCAACGGGATGTGCTGGGTCCGGGGCAACCCGATGGATTACGAGCTTTGGGCGGCGCGGGGGGCGACAGGCTGGGGCTGGACCAGCGTGCTGCCCTATTTCCAGCGGCTGGAAAATTCCGGTGACGCGGGCGACCTGCGCGGGCGGGGCGGGCCGATCGACGTGACGCGCGGGGCCGAGGCGAACCCGCTTTACGAAGCCTTCATCGAGGCCGGGGTGCAAGCCGGATACGCCCGCAGCGCAAACATGAACGACCGCCAGCACGAGGGCTTCGGCCCGATGGAGATGAACGTGGGCGGCGGCGTGCGCTGTTCGGCGGCAAGGGCTTACCTCCGCCCGGCGATGGCGCGGGGGAACGTGCGGGTGAAGACCTATGCGCAGGCGACCCGCGTGATCCTCGACGGCGGGCGGGCGACCGGGGTGGAGTACCGCCATAACGGCGAGGTCCGGACCGCCATGGTGGGGCGCGAGGTGATCGTGTCCTCGGGTTCGATCATGTCTCCTGTCTTGCTCAAGCGCTCGGGCATCGGGCCGGGGGAGGAGTTGCAGGCGGCCGGGGTGAAGGTTCGGCACGATCTGCCCGGCGTGGGCGAGAACCTGATGGATCACCTCGAGGTTTACGTGCAGCAGGCCTGTACCCGGCCGATCACGCTTTATTCCGCGCAAGGCATGCTGGCGAAGGCGCGGATCGGGCTGGAATGGCTGCTGACGCGCAAGGGACTGGGCGCGTCGAACCATTTCGAGGCGGGCGCGCATATCCGCAGCCGGGCGGGGGTGAGCTATCCGGACCTGCAGATGCATTTCCTGCCGATCGCGATTTCCTATGACGGGACTACATTGGCCGAGGGGCACGGGTTCCAGGTGCATGTGGGGCCGAAACGGTCGAAGAGCCGGGGCTGGGTGCGGCTTGATGCCGAGCGCCCGGAGGGCCCGCCGAAGGTGCGGTTCAATTACATGAGCCATCCCGAGGACTGGGAGGAGATGCGCGCCGGGATCAGGCTGACGCGGGAGGTGTTCGCGCAGGCGGCGTTCGACCCGTACCGGGGCGAGGAGCTTGCGCCGGGGCCGGAGGCGCAGTCGGACGAGGCACTTGACGCGTTCATCAAGGCGAAGGTGGAGAGCGCCTATCACCCCTGCGGCACCTGCCGGATGGGCACGGATGCGCTGGCGGTGGTCGATCCGGAGTGCCGGGTGCGCGGGGTCGAGGGGCTGCGGGTGGTCGACAGCTCGATCATGCCGCAGGCGACGGCGGGGGATCTCAATGCGCCGACGCTGATGCTGGCCGAGCGGGCGGCGGATCTGATCCGGGGGCGGGCGCCTCTGGTGGTCGAGGACGCGCCGATCTTGGTGGATGCGGCGTGGCGCGAGCGTCAGCGGTCGGCGGAGGTTTCCCAGGCGCTGGCGGGGGCGGATGCGGGGTATTTCGACCTGGGTTAGCGGGCCTTTTCGAGGGCCGCGTCGATGAGGCCGGCGATCTCCGCCTCAGTGGCCTGGCGAGGGTTGGTGGTGGCAGCGACGTCCTGGATGGACTTGGCGGCGATGCGGGGGGCGCAATCCTCGGCCACGCCGATTTCGGTCAGGGTTCGGGGGATGTTCAGGCCGTCGAGGATGCTCTCGACATGGGCGGCGAAATCCTCGGGCGAGAGCGCGCCCTGACCCATCGCCTCGGCCATGCGGGTGGGCTTGTCGCCGAGAACGGGCAGGTTGAAGCGCAGGACGAGCGGCAGGACGACGGCGTTGGTGAGGCCGTGCTGGGTGTCGTACTCGGCGCCGACCATGTGCGAGATGGCGTGGACCAGCCCCAGCCCCTTGAGGAAGGCGATCCCGGCCAGGCAGGAGCCCGCCAGCATCCCGCCGCGGGCGACGAGGTTGTCGGGCTCGGCCACGGCGGTGGGGAGGTGTTTGCCGATGAGGGTGAGGGCCTGGAGGGCGAGACCGTCGCAGAGCGGGTTGAAGCCGGGGACGGAATAGGCCTCGATCGCGTGGGTCAGGGCGTCGGCGCCGGTCCAGGCGGTGAGGGTCTCTGGCAGGCCGACGGTAAGTTCGGGGTCGAGCAGGGCAAGCGCGGGCTTGAGGTCGGGGTGCCAGACGCAGAGCTTCATGCCGCGCTCGACATGGGTGACCATGCCGGTGCTTTCCGTCTCGGCCCCGGTGCCGGCGGTGGTGGGGATGGTGATGAGCGTGGGAAAGTCGGGCTGGCCGGTCATGCTGGGCGGGGTCTTGTCGAAGTCGAAATCCCACAGGTCGACGGCGTTGGCCGCGGTCAGGCAGACGGCCTTGCCGCCATCCATGGCGCTGCCGCCGCCGATGGCGATCACCGCGTCATGGCTACCCTCGCGGTACATCGCCCGGCCCGCGCCGATCTCGTCGTCGCGGGGGTTGGGGGAGATGCCGGAGAAGACGTCGGAGGCGAGGCCCGCACCCGCCAGCACCTCTTGCAGACCGCCGATGAACGGCAGGTCGCGGCTGCCCCGGTCGGTGACGATCAGCGGGTTCTTGAGCCCCATCGCCGCGCAGCGCGTGCCCATCTCCGACAGGCGGCCCGGGCCATAGGCGATGGGCACCGGAAAGGTCCAGTCCTGCGGGGCGAGCAGATCGTCTTCGATGGGCGACAGGGGCATTCGGGGTATCCTTGGTTGAAGGTCAGGCAGGTTCGGGCGGGCGGCGGTCGGCCCACGGCGCGGCCTCTTCCAGTTGCCGGGCAAGGCGGAGCATCAGGGCGTCGGCGCCCACATGCCCCACCATCTGCACCGCCAGCGGCAGGCCGTCGCGCTGGTAAAGCGGCACCGACATGGCCGGCTGGCCGGTGACGTTGAAAATCTCGGTATAGGGCGCGAAGCGGAAGGAGCGTTCGGCCCAGGCGTCGATATCGTCATTCACCAGATCGGTCAGCAGCCCGGTTTCCAGCGGCGGCTCGGTCATCGCCGGAAGGAGCAGCAGGTCGAGCCCGGCCATGGCGGCAGCGATCTTGCGGCGGATCGCGGTCATGCGCATGCGGGCCTGCACCATGTCGACCGAGGACAGGCGCCGTGCCTGGTCGATCGACCAGTGAATGAGCGGCCCGAGCTCCCCTTCCTCCGGCGGGCGGCCGAGCGCGGCGGCGCGGGCGTCGATCACGGCGGTCAGCTCGCTGGCCCAGAAGGGCAGCGAGCAATCGAACGGGTCGACATCCTCGGGCCAGTGGAACTCTTCCGTCCGGTGGCCGAGGCTTTCGAGCAGTTTGCGGGCCTCCGCCACGGCCTCGCGCGTCGCTTGGTCCGGTTCGTGCCCGGCGGGAGAGGTCAGGACCACGCCCACGCGCAGCCCCTTGGGCGGCTCCGACAAAGCGGCCACCAAGTCGTCGGGCAAAGGCCGCCACGGCATCGGCTGGCCCGCTTCCGGCGCGGCGGTTGCGGCGAGCATCCCGGCGGAATCGCGCACCGTGCGGGTGACGACGTGATCGACGTTGATCCCGCCAACGAGCGGCCCCATGGCCGAGCCGCTGGCGATCACCCCGCCCGAGGGCTTGAAGCCAAAAAGGCCGCAACAGGCCGCCGGCACCCGGATCGAGCCGCCGGAATCGCTGGCATGGGCCATCGGCACCATGCCGGAGGCCACGGCGGCAGCGGCCCCGCCGCTCGAACCGCCGGGCGTGCGGGTCAGGTCCCACGGGTTGGCGGTGGGGCCGAAAAGCTCGGGTTCGCAGCCGTAATCGGTGGCGAATTCCGGCGTGTTGGTGCGGCCCGGAATGACCAGCCCGGCCGCCCGCCAGCGGCGGACCAGCGCGCTGTCCTCGGCCGCCTTGGGCGCGTCGGCGAAATAGCGGCAGGCATGGGTGGTTCTGAACCCCGCCACGTCGACATTGATGTCCTTGGCAAGGAAAGGCACCCCGGCGAAGGGCGCGTCGGTGTCCACGCTCTCGGCCGCCTGCCGCGCGGCGGCGTCGTTCCGGGCAACCACGGCGTTCAGGGCCGGGTTCAGCCGGTCGATCTCGGCCAGTGCCGCGTCGAGCAACTCGGCCGCGCTGACCTCGCCCTTGCGCACCAGCGTGGCGAGCCCGGTCGCATCCTGACCGCGATAGTCGTCAATGCTCAGCATCTGTCACCTTCTCAATCCGAGGACAGCCCCAGCTCCTGCTGGCGCTTCTGGCTCCAGGCCTGGGTCATCCGGTCGGCGATCATCGCGATGATCGCCATGCCCAGCCCGGCCACGATACCGACGCCGAAATCGCCGTCGCCCAGCCCGATATAGACCCGCTGGCCCAGCCCGTTGGTGCCCACCAGCGCGGCGATGACCAGCATGGCGATGCCGAACATGATGGTCTGGTTGAGCCCCAGCATCATCACCGGCAGCGCCAGCGGCAGCTTGACCCGCCACAAGAGTTGCCGCCGGGTGCAGCCGATCGCCGTCGCCGCCTCGATCACGTGGGCGGGGATGTTGCGCAGCCCGTGCTCGGCATAGCGGATGGCGGGCACGATGGCATAGGCCATGATCGCCAGCAGGGCCGTGAACTCGCCGATCTTGAAGATCATCAGGAAGGGGATCAGCAGCACGAAAAGCGGCATGGTCTGCAGCGTGTCGTTGACCGGGCGGAGGATGGCGGAGAGCCCGTCGAATTCCGAGGCGAGGATGCCGAGCGTGGCGCCGATGGCGAAGGAGAGAAGCACAGCCAGACCGCACAGGTAGATCGACAGAAGCGCCTGTGGCCAGACGCCCGAGATGATGATGAACCCGAGACCCAGGAAGGTGCCGAGCGCCAGTTTCGGGCCCGAGAGCTGCCAGCTCAGCAGGGTGGCCATCGCCAGCAGGGTGGGCCATGGCAGGCGGGTCAGGCCGAAGTACAGCAGCGTTGCGCAGAAGGCCACGAAGAGCGCCGCCATCATGCCCCGGCGCCATGCGGTCAGCCCGATCAGCGCGACGGCGGCCGCGGCATAGGCCAGCTTGAGCGTGGTGGTGAACTCGAACCCCCATGTGAAGGGCGAGATGGTCTCCTGCAGGCCGATCTTGACGGGCAGCATGACGAAGAAGAACGCCGCCGTCTTGATCATCGAGATGAGGTCGGCGAACTCGACCACGATATAGGTCACCGCGTCGTTGAGGTAGCGGGCCGGGAAGATCTCCCATGACCGGGGGTACTCGTTGAGGAAAGGCAGCACCTGCGCCAGCAGGGCGACGCCGATGCCCAGCCCGGCCGCGATCAGCCACATCCGGTGGCGCGAGGCGAAGCTCTCGTCGAGCACCGGCTCCTTCGGTTCGGCGGTGGCGGCGGCGGCGGTGATCCGGTCCATCACCATGGCCATCAGGGCGATGACGATGCCCGCCAGAAGGCTTTCGCCGAACTGCGCCTTGCGCATGGTCGACAGCACCTCCCAGCCGATATCGGCGGTGCCGCCGATGATCGAGGCGATGATGACCATGGAAAAGGCGGCCATGGTCGTCTGGTTCACGCCCAGCAGGATCTGGCGCATGGCGCTTGGCACGCGCACGCGCCAGAAAAGCTGGGGCGCGGTGGCGCCGGACATGAGGCCGGCCTCGATCACCTCTTGGGGCACGCGGCGCAGGCCGAGCATGGTGTTCCGCACGGTGGGCGGGAAGGCGTAGAGCACGCTGGCGATCAGGCCGACGACGGGGCCGAAGCCGAAGAGCAGGAGGATCGGCAGGAGGTAGGCGAAGGCGGGGACCGTCTGGAGGAGGTCCATCGTGGGCTTGATGGCGCGCTCGGCGCGGTCGGAATAGAAGGCGAGCGTGCCCAGCGCAAAGCCCACCAGCACCGCCAGCGGCACCGAGATTGCGACCAGCGCGAGCGAATTCATCGACTCGTGCCAGTAGCCGATGACGACCATGTAAAGCACGGAAATGAATGAGAATATCGCAAGCTGCCAGCCCGACACGGCATAGGCCGCGAAGGTGACGAGGGTGAGCGTGACCGACCAGGGCAGCCAGTTGAGGAACTCGCGCACCGCCGACATGGGTATGCTGAGCGCAGAGGATATGGCGCGGAAGAACGGGCCGAACACGTCGACGCACCATTCCATGAAGCTGTTGAGCAGCGGCGTGATCGGCATGACCCAGCTTTCGGGGTATACCACCAGCCAGCCGGCCCAGCGCTGCAGCGCGAGGAAGGCGAGGGTGAGCGCGATGAGCAGGCACCATGCGAGGGTGAAGGGGCGGAGGTGGTTCACGCCGGAACCTCCGCGCCGCGATGGGTATCCTGGTGCGCCAGCGCCGAGATGACGCTGCCGGCGGTGACCACGCCCATGACCGCGCCGTCACGCATGATGCGGATGCCGTCCTTGTTCGAGGCCAGCAGCGGCAGGAGCTGCTCGACGCTGCGCTCGCTGTCCTGTTCGGGCATGGTATCGGCGGGCTGTGCGTCGGGGTCGATGACGTTGCGGGCCTTGAGCACGCGGACCATCGGCACCTCCTCGGTGAACTCGGCCACGTAATCGTCTGCGGGGTTCACGATCAGCTCGGCCGGGGTGCCCATCTGCACCACCTGGCCGTCGCGCATGATCATCATCCGGTCGGCGATGCGCAGGGCCTCGAGGAAGTCGTGGGTGATGAAGACGATGGACTTCCGGAGCGAGCGCTGGATGCGCAGGAACTCGTCCTGCATCTGGCGGCGGATCAACGGGTCGAGGGCCGAGAAGGGCTCGTCGAGGAACCAGATCTCGGGCTCGATGGCAAGCGACCGGGCGATGCCGACGCGCTGTTGCTGGCCGCCCGAAAGTTGCCGGGGATAGGCGGTCTCGCGCCCTTCGAGGCCCACCAGCTCGATCACCCGGCGGGCCTTCTCGATCTGCTCCTTCCGGGGCAGGCCCTGAAGCGACAGGGGAAACGCGATGTTGTCGAAGACGCTCAGGTGCGGCATCAGGCCGAAATTCTGGAACACCATCCCCATCTTGTGGCGGCGGATGTCGATCAGGTCCTTGTCGGATTTCTTCAGCAGGTCCTCGCCATCCAGCACCACCTCGCCATGGGTGGCCTCGATCAGGCGGGACAGGCAGCGCACCACGGTGGACTTGCCCGAGCCCGAGAGGCCCATGATCACGAAGATCTCGCCCACGTGGACATCGAAGTTCACGTCGGCCGCCGCCGGGATGGCGCCGTCTTCGCGCATCCGCTCGGATAGCTCCTTCACCCCGGTCTTGCCCACCTCGGACTTGAAATAGGGCGCGGCGGAAGACTTGTAGACCTTCCACAGGTTCCTGCAGGACAGTTTCACATCGTCTTTTGTCTCGCCCATGGCCCGTAATCTCCCCGTGCAGTTCTGTCCCGCGCGGCCTTGTCCGGTCCGCTTGTCATGCACATGGCCCGGCCCAAGGGCCGGGCCATGCTGTCAGGCCCCCCCGGTGGCGGGGCCGGTTCTAGAAAGATCGTTCAGCTCTTGGCCGCTTCCGCCGCCTCGACCCATGCCGACCACGTGTCTTCGTTGGCGTCGATCCATTCGGCGATCACCTCTTCGAGGTCGCGGCCCTTCTGGTCGATCTCGTTCATCAGGCTGTTCTGCGTGTCATTGTCGATCGTGAACGCCTCGAACAGCGCCGCGGCGCCGGGCCAGGTGCTGGCGAAATCCTTGTTGGCGACCTTGTCGATGCTGGCTTGCTGGAAGCCGCAGGCATTGCCCTTGCTCTGCCCGGATTCCTCGACGCATTCACCCTCGGCGGCATCCCACTCGACCCAGTTGAACTCGTTCTCGGCGAAGAGCCAGTGCGGCTGCCAGAACATCATCAGCATGGGCTTCTCCGCCGCGACGGCCGACTTGATCTCGGCGATCATGGCGCCCTCGCTGCCGCCGGCGACCGGCTCGAACGGGATCTCGATCTGGCCGACGACGTCCTTCGAACGGGTGCCCCAGTCAGCCGGGTAGGTGATCAGCCGGCCCTTGGGGAACGTGTCGGGCGAGGCAAAGGCCTGCGCACAGTCGTAAAGCGCCTCGTAGCTGGGCAGGCCCGGGCATTGCTCTTCCATGTAGGGCGGGTAGATCCAGCCTTCCTGCGGCGTCAGGCCAAGCTGGCCCACCACGACGATATCGCCCGACTCGACGGCCTTGGGATAGATGTCGCCCACGTTGTTCGTCCAGACTTCCGGCTGAACGTGCAGGTCCCCCTGCGAGATGGCCGCGTATTGCGGCACCGCGCCGGCGGTGACGTATTCGACCGAATAGCCCGCCTTCTCGAACAGCGAGCCGAGGATATGGGCCGAGATATGCTGGCCCGTCCACTCGTTGATCGGAATCTTGATCGGATCGCTCGAGTCGGCATAGGCGCTGCCGGCCCCGGCCAGCGCAAGGCCGGCGGCTAGGATCAGTGATGTCATCTTCATGTCTTGATCTCCCTATCAGTCTGAAGCGTTTTGTTTTTGTTCTTGGCTGTGCTCATCTCTTATGGAACCACACATCCCGGAAGTATTCATCCTAAAAATCGTGGAAATTCAGGGGGGCGGGCATGCCGCGAGGGAAAGCGCCCGCGGATTGGGCCGAAGAGGGCAATCGCCCTGCATTACTTGCGCCGGGCGCCGCGGAAATCCGGGGGTGGCACCGGCGCTCTGCATCTTAAGGTGTTGCGCACGAGTGATTTTCCCGCCAACCGCGAAGCCTTGGCCACGCCCGCCCGACCCCGGCCCCGGATGATTCGCCCCGGGCCGCCTAAGTGGTGGCAGAGCCCCCCGCCCCGCGCTAGGCTTTCCCGGCACACAGGCCCGGTGAAAAGGATGATGGTCATGGCGCTCGAGGTTGCGAAAGACTGGTACGCGGTCGAAACGCTGGGCGACGGCGTCTCGCGCATTCACGAGATTCACGTGGCAAGCTGGCTGCGCTGCAACATCTGGCACGTCCGGGGCCGCGACCGCGACCTGATCATCGATACCGGCATGGGCCTGCGCCCGCTGGTCGAGGAGGTCGCCCGGCTGGGCGAGCGCCCGATCACCGCGATCATGACCCACAGCCATTTCGACCATTCCGCCGGGCTGCACCAGTTCCACGACCGCTGCGGCCACCCGGTCGAGGCCGATATCATCGCGCACCCGGATGCCGCCAATACCGTGGCCGATACCGGCTACGTGCGGGCCGAGACGTTCACCGCCCTGCCCTACGCGGGGTTCAGCCACGAACATTTCGAGGTGAAGCCCGCCCCCCTGACCCGCCTGCTGGACGAGGGCGACGTTGTCGACCTTGGCGACCGGGTGTTCCGGGTGTTCCACCTGCCCGGCCATTCGCCGGGCTCGATCGCGCTCTACGAGGAGGCGACGGGCCTCCTCTTCAGCGGCGACGTGGTCTATGACGGGGCCCTGATCGATGACCTGTATCATTCGCAGGCCGAGGTTCTGAAGGCGTCGCATGCGCGGCTCAGGGAATTGCCGGTGACGGCGGTGCATGCCGGGCATTTCGAGTCGTTCGGGCGGGAGAAGATGATCGAGATCATCGACGACTACCTCGCCGGCGGGCGGCGCGTGGGCGACCCGGATGCATGGATCGCGGGCGAGATGGACAAGGAGGCAAGTGATGGGTGAGGCGAAACAGAGGGTGGCCGTGGTCACCGGCGGGCTTGCCGGGATCGGGCTGTCGATCGCGCGGAAACTGGCCGAGGACGGGCTCAAGGTGGCGATCGGCGCGCGGCGCGGCGACGATCCGGCGTTGCAGGAGATGGCGGCGAAAGAGGTCGGGCCGGAAACCTTCGTCGCAAGGCTCGACGTTTGCGACGAAGGCTCGGTCGAGGGGTTCTTCGCCGAGGTGGAACACGCGCTCGGCCCCATCGACATCCTCGTGAACGCCGCCGGGATCACCATTCACCACACCGTCAGCGGCCATGGCCTGAAGGACTGGACGGACGTGATCGATACCAACCTGACCGGCCCGTTCCTGACCACCCGCGCCACCCTGCCCGGCATGATCGAACGCGGCTGGGGCCGGATCGTCAACATCGCCTCGACCGCCGCGAAATCGGCGGTGGCCGATCACCCGGCCTATTGCGCCTCGAAGGCCGGGTTGCTGGGGCTGACCCGTGCCGTGGCCCTCGAAGGCGCGCCGCACGGGGTAAGCTGCGTGTCGGTCAGCCCGACATGGGTGGAGACGGAGATGCTGCGCAGCAGTGCCGAGATCATGGCGAAGCAGGCCGGGCACAGCGTCGAGGACGAGATTGCCGCGCTGGCGAAGGCCAACCCGCAGAACCGGCTGGTGCAGCCCGGGGAGATCGCGGCGCTGGTGGCGTTCCTGTGTTCCGATGCCGCGCCCGCGCTGACGATGGAGGATATCTCGGTCAATGCGGGGGCGCATTGGTGAGATCGCGGGCACGGGTCTCAGGCCCCCATGTGCCGTGACAGGTGGGCGCCGCAGCGGGTGAGCGAGTGCGCCGCCTCGGGCAGTTCGTCGTAGAATTCGAAGACGTGCCAGAGGCCGTCATGCACATCCAGGTCGACGGCGATGCCGGCGGCGCGCATCCGGCGGGTGACCTCGATCGAGGGGCTCATCAGCAGGTCGCGCGTGCCGGTGGTCACGAGGGTCGGCGGGAAGTCGGGCGTGAACTGGCCGAAAAGAGGCGAGATGCCGGGCGTGTCGCGGGGGGTGTCGGCGGCGTACATTTCCGCCGCCGCCTCGACGAAGGCGAGGTCAAGCGTGGGGTCGCGGCCGTCATTGGCCTGCAGGCTGTCGCCGCCATGGGTCAGATCGCACCAGGGCGAGAGGAGGACGGCGGCCACGGGCATGGGCAGGCCCTTCGCCTGCGCCCGCTGCATGAGGTGGAGCGCCATGTTGCCCCCGGCGGATTCGCCGGCGATGGCGAAGGGGGCCGGCTCGCTGGAAAGCACGTCATAGACCGCCGCGCCGTCGTCGGTGGCCGCCGGATAGGGGTGCTCGGGGGCGAGGCGGTATTGCACCGCCACCACCCGCGCGCCGGCGTGACGGGCAAGGCCCGCGCTGACGATCAGGTCTTCCCGCGCGCTGCCGGTGACGTAGCCGCCGCCGTAGCAGTAGAGCACCGTGCCGATGGGCTTGCCGCCCGGCGGCTGGATGTCGAGGCAGGGCACGCCGCCGATCTCGACCTCCGCGACGGTCACGCCGTAGCCAGCGACCGCCCGTTCCGACCGCGGCAGGAACTCGTCCTTCGCCATCTTGCGGTAGCTCTCCACGTTGTCGGGCGAGAGCGGCGCCACCGGCTGCGGCGCCGGCTG
>Ga0189287_100277_pt1 | contig 16566 bp, 12 predicted proteins | sample UW86minimetaG_FD_130319 | JGI IMG/M metagenome (GOLD analysis project Ga0189287, IMG submission 130319) | Marine microbial communities from the Costa Rica Dome - UW86 mini metaG | ecosystem: Environmental > Aquatic > Marine > Oceanic > Photic zone | place: Costa Rica: the Eastern Pacific... | reverse complement strand
TCGAAACGGGATATGCGCGCGGGCTTCTCCGCGCCGGCCTTGCTGCCGCCCTCGCCGCGACGCTGGCAAGCTGCGGCGGCCCCGGTAGCGAAAGGGGCGGCCTCCGCAACCCGGATGCCCGCATCTCGAGCCAGGTGAACGTCACCGCCGCCCGCCTCGCGGGCGACTGGTACATCCGCGCCGGCTGGCCCGGCACGCCGAATCTCTCCGGCCCGCTGCGCCTCGCGTCTGGCGGCGAGACCCTCACCCTGACCGGTACCGCCAGCGATGGCCCCGTGCGGGCCACCCTCACCCCGCTGGGCCAGGGCCGCTTCCGCGCCGGCAACAGCCCGGCCTTCGGTGACAGCCCCCTCTGGGTGCTCTGGATGGACGCCGACGACAGAACCGCGGCCATCGGCACACCTGACGGCCGCTTCGGCTGGATCATGGACCGCTCCGCCAACGGCGGCGCAGACCGGATCACGGCCGCCAAGGAAATCATGGAATGGATGGGATACGACCTGTCCCTTTCGAAGGAGACATCACAATGACCAAGACAGCAGCAATCATCGGCGGCGGCGTCATCGGCGGCGGCTGGGCCGCCCGCTTCCTCCTCAATGGCTGGAACGTGCGCGTGTTCGACCCAGACCCTGAAGCCGAACGCAAGATCGGCGAGGTGATGGCCAACGCCCGCGCCGCCCTGCCGATGCTCTACGACGTGGCCCTGCCCGACGAAGGGGCGCTCACCTTCCACGGCTCGATTGCCGAAGCGGTCGAGGGTGCCGAGTGGGTGCAGGAAAGCGTTTCCGAACGGCTCGACCTCAAGCACAAGGTCATGGCGGAAATCCAGGGCGCCTCCACCGCGCCCATCGGCTCGTCCACCTCCGGTTTCAAACCCTCCGAATTGCAACAGGGCGCCCCCGATCCCTCGCGCATCATGGTGGCCCACCCGTTCAACCCGGTCTACCTCCTGCCGCTGATCGAGATCGTCCCCTCGCCCGAAACCGACGAGGCACCCATTGCAGCAGCCGAGGAGATCCTCACCTCCGTCGGCCTCTACCCCTTGCGCGTCCGTAAGGAAATCGACGCCCACATCGCCGACCGCTTCCTCGAAGCCGTCTGGCGCGAGGCGCTCTGGCTGGTCAAGGACGGTGTCGCCACCACCGAGGAGATAGACAACGCCATCCGCTACGGCTTCGGCATCCGCTGGGCCCAGATGGGCCTGTTCGAGACCTACCGCGTGGCGGGCGGCGAGGCCGGCATGCGCCACTTCATGGCCCAGTTCGGCCCGGCCCTAAAATGGCCCTGGACGAAACTGATGGACGTCCCCGAATTCACCCCCGAACTGGTCGACATGATCGCCGACCAGTCGGACGCGCAATCCGGTCACCTCTCGATCCGCGAGCTGGAAAAGAAGCGCGACAAGAACCTCATCGCCATGATGCGCGCCCTGCGTCAGCAGGGCAACGCCTCGGGCCGCCTGATCAACACCCACCAACGGACGATCCGGCACCTGCCCGAGCCCGCCAACCCGATGGTCACGCAAGATCGCGTGGTGCCCACCGACTGGACCGACCTGAACGGCCACATGAACGAGGGGCGCTATGGCCAACTCTTCTCGGACGCGGCCGAAGAGGTCATCGCCTATGTCAGCGCCACGGACGGCGCGCCCCTTGCCCCGACCAGCGCGGACTATGCCGCGCGCGGGTTCAACTACTTCACCGTCGAAACCACCACCAAGTACCTGGCCGAAGCCCATGCCGGCGAACGCATCGTGGTCCACACCCGCATCACCGAAGGTCGCGGCAAGAAATTGCGCTGCTTCCACGAGATGAAACGCGCCAGCGATGGCGAGGTCATGGCCACCTGCGACCAGCTCATGCTGCACGTCAGCCTCGAATCCCGCCGCACCTGCGAGCCGGCGGACGAGGTGCTGGAAAAGGTCGAGGCGCTGGCAGCCCTGCACGCGAAGGAGAATTGAGATGCATTTCGGATTGACCGACGAACAGGAAATGATCGTCGACACCGTGCGGAGCTTTGTCGAGAAGGAAATCTACCCGCATGAAGAGGTCGTCGAGCGCACCGGCGAAGTGCCCAAGGAGATCGCCGACGAGATCAAGCGCAAGACGCTCGACCTGGGCTTCTACGCCTCCAACTTCCCCGAGGAAGTGGGCGGCCCGGGGCTGTCGCACCTCGAGTTTGCCCTCGTCGAGCGCGAGCTGGGCCGCGGATCGATGGCGCTGACGCACTTCTTCGGCCGCCCGCAGAACATCCTGATGGCCTGCGAGGGCGAACAACGCGAGCGCTACCTGATGCCCGCCGTGCGAGGCGAACGGATGGACGCGCTGGCCATGACCGAACCCGACGCGGGCTCCGACGTGCGCGGCATGAAATGCACCGCCAAACGCGACGGCGGCGACTGGGTCGTGAACGGCACCAAGCACTTCATCTCGGGCGCCGACCACGCCGATTTCGTCATCGTTTTCATCGCCACCGGAGAAGATCAGACAGACAAGGGCCCCAAGAAGCGCATCACCGCCTTCCTTGTCGACCGCGGCACGCCGGGCTTCACAATCCGCCACGGCTACAACTCGGTCAGCCACCGCGGCTACAAGAACATGATCCTCGACTTCGACGACTGCCGCCTGCCCGACGCACAGGTGCTGGGCGAGGTCGATGGCGGCTTCGCGGTGATGAACGAATGGCTCTACGCCACCCGTATCACTGTCGCCACCATGAGCGTCGGCCGCGCTCGCCGCTGCTTCGACTACGCGCTCGCGCACGCCGCCGAGCGCAAGCAGTTCGGCCAACAGATCGGCAAGTTCCAGGGCATCAGCTTCCAGATCGCCGACATGATCACCGAGATCGACGCTGCCGACTGGCTGACGCTGGCCTCGGCCTGGCGCCTCGACCAGGGCCTGCCCGCCAACCGCGAGATCGCCTCGGCCAAGCTCTACGCCTCGGAAATGCTGGCGCGGGTGACCGACGCCACGCTGCAGGTCTACGGCGGCATGGGGCTGATGGACGACTTCCCCATCGAACGCTTCTGGCGCGACGCAAGGGTCGAACGCATCTGGGACGGCACATCGGAAATCCAGCGCCACATCATCAGTCGCGAGCTCTTGCGGCCGCTGGGGGCGTAAAAGAACTTTCATGCCTTCGGCGAGGATATTTTTGGCCAGAAGAAACACGGGGAAGCCCTCAAAGCCTCCCCGTGATCGGAAACACCGCAACGTGCTTCTCCTGGCGCGGTCATCGGCTTCCCAGCCTGTACCGCACGGGAAGTATGGCGCGGCGCGGTTAACAAACCGTTGCTTCTTTTGGCCCGAAATATCCCCGCCGGAGGCATTCATCTCTTTCGCGACAGGGAAAACACATGCCTGACCTCTCCCGCCTGCTGCAACCCCGCTCCATCGCCGTGATCGGCGGCGGCGCGTGGTGCGCCAGCGTCGTCGAGCAATGCCGCAAGATGGGCTTCGCCGGGCCTGTCTGGCCCGTCCACCCCAAGCGCGACGAAGTCGGCGGCGTCGCGGCCTTCCAACGGCTCGAAGACCTGCCCGATGCGCCCGACGCGGCCTTCATCGGCGTCAACCGGAACCTGACCATCGACACCGTCCGCCACCTTCGGGAGCGCGGCGCCGGCGGCGCGGTCTGTTTCGCCAGCGGCTTCCGCGAGGCGCAGGCGGAAACCGGCGACGGCGGCGACCTGCAGGCACAGCTTCTCGACGCTGCCGGCGAGATGCCGATCATCGGCCCCAACTGCTACGGCTTCATCAACTACCTCGACGGCGCCCTGCTCTGGCCCGACCAGCATGGCGGCGCCCGGGTCGAACGTGGCGTCGCCGTGCTCACCCAAAGCTCCAACATGGCGATCAACATCACCATGCAGACCCGCGGCCTGCCTCTGGCCTATGTCGCCACCGCCGGCAACCAGGCGCAGCTGGGCCTCGCCGAAATCGGCACCGCGCTGCTGGAAGACGACCGTGTCACCGCCCTCGGCCTGCATGTCGAAGGCGTGGGCGATCTGCGCGCTTTCGAGGCGCTGGCCAGCCGCGCCCGCGCACTCGGCAAGCCCGTCGTCGCGCTCAAGGCCGGCCGCTCGGAACAGGCGCAGGCGGCGGCGGTCTCTCACACCGCCTCGCTTACCGGCTCCGAGGCCGGCGCCCGCGCCCTGCTGAAACGCCTCGGCATCGCGCAGGTGGAAAGCCTGCCCGCCCTGCTGGAGACCCTTAAACTCCTGCATTTTACCGGCCCCCTGCCCTCGAACCGCATCGTCTCGATGTCCTGCTCGGGCGGCGAGGCGAGCCTCATGGCCGACACCGCACTCGGCCACGACGTGACCTTCCCCACCCTCGACGGCGCCCAGCGACAGGGCCTGCGCGAGGCACTCGGCCCCATGGTGGCGCTCGCCAACCCGCTCGATTATCACACTTTCATCTGGACGGACGTGCCCCGCATGGCCGCCACCTTCGGCGCGATGCTGGGCGGCGACATCGCCATGGGTTGCCTCGTCGCCGACTTCCCCCGCGAAGACCGCTGTGACCCCGTTGCGTGGGATTGCATCTACGAGGCCGGCGAGGAAGCCACCAAGCAGACGGGCAAGCCCCTCGCGATCGTCGCCACCCTGCCCGACGCCATGACCGAGGCCGTCACCGCACGGATCATCGCCGGCGGCATGGTCCCTCTCCTGGGTCTCGACGAAGCCCTGACCGCGATCGCCGCCGCCGCTCGGCTCGGCCAGCCCCGACCCGAGCCGGAACCCCTCCTGCACCCCGGCGAACCAGCCGAATTGCACACGCTCAGCGAGGCCGAGGCCAAGGCCGAACTCGCCGCCCACGGCGTCACCATCCCCGCCGCCAAACGCGCGGCAAACAAATCCGCCTTGGAAGAGGCCGTCCGGGACATCGGCACGCCGCTGGTCATCAAGGCCGAGGGCCTGGCTCACAAGACCGAGGCCGGCGGCGTTGCCTTCGCCCGCGAAGACACCGCCGCGGCCGTGGCACAGGCCGCCGTCATGCCCTGCGAAAGCTGGCTGGTCGAAGAAATGATCGACGGCACCGTCGCCGAGCTGCTCATCGGCGTCACCCGCGACCCGGCCCATGGTTACGTGCTGACGCTGGCCGCCGGCGGCATCCTGACCGAGATCATGGGCGACAGCGCCTCGCTTCTCCTGCCCGCGACCGAAGACGAGATCGCCCAAGCCCTCAATTCCCTCCGCATCGCCAGGGTCCTGCGCGGCTACCGCGGCAAGCCCGGCGCCGACATGGGCGCCATTGCACAGGCCGTTCTGGCGGTGCAGTCTTACGTTGCGGCCCATGCCGGCCGGCTGGAGGAAGTCGAAATCAACCCGCTCATCTGCACCGAAACCCGCGCGGTGGCGGTGGACGCACTCATCACGATCGGAGGAAACCCATGACCGCATCACCCGTCAGGACAGAGCGCCGCGGCCACGTGCTCGAGGTCACGCTCGACCGGCCCAAGGCGAACGCCATCGACCTGAAAACCAGTGTCATCCTCGGCGATGTCTTCAAGGAATTCCGCGACGACCCGGAGTTGCGCGTGGCCCTCATCACCGGTGCGGGCGAGAAGTTCTTCTGCCCCGGCTGGGACCTGAAAGCCGCCGCCGACGGTGACGCGGTCGACGGCAATTACGGCGTCGGCGGCTTCGGCGGCCTGCAGGAGATGCGGGCGATGAACAAGCCCGTCATTGCCGCCGTCAATGGCATCTGCTGCGGCGGCGGTTTCGAATGGGCGCTCTCGGCCGACATTATCCTCGCCGCCGACCACGCCCAGTTCGCCCTGCCGGAAATCCGTTCGGGTACCGTGGCCGATGCGGCCAGCGTGAAGCTGCCCAAGCGCATCCCCTATCACATCGCGATGGAAATGCTTCTGACCGGCCGCTGGCTGGATGCCGAGGAAGGCGCGCGGTGGGGGTTCGTCAACCAGATCCACCCGGCTGACAAACTGATGGAAGAGGCCCGCAAGCTTGCCGACCACCTCGCCTCCGGCCCGCCCCTGGTCTACGCCGCCATCAAGGAGATCGTCCGCGAGGCCGAGGCGCTCACCTTCCAGGACGCGATGAACCGCATCACCAAGCGACAATTCGAAACCGTCGACGTGCTCTACGATTCCGAGGACCAGATGGAAGGCGCCCGCGCCTTCGCGGAAAAGCGCGACCCGGTCTGGAAGGGCAAGTAACCCGAGGTCAGTCGGTTCTCTCCATGGCGCGCCGGACCGACCCGGCGCGCCTTTTGGGCGACCATGCGCACAGGTTTTCGCCGGGCCGGCGCAGCGTTGTTGCAATCGGCCTTCAAATGAGGAAGAAACCGGTGAACCGGCGGACACCTGTCCGCTCCCGCAGTCTGACCAGGGTTACGTGGAATGAAGATCACGCCTTTGCTTCTTTGCGGCGGCTCCGGCACACGGCTCTGGCCCCTCTCGCGGAAGAGCTACCCGAAGCAGTTCGTGCCGCTCCTGGGCGAGACCACCCTGTTCCAGTCCACGGCCGGGCGGCTCAGCGGGCAAGGCTTCAACGCCCCCCTCGTCGTGACGAACACCGCCTTCCGCTTCATCGTTGTCGAACAGCTTGCCACGGCGGGCATTGATCCCAGCGCCATCATGATCGAGCCCGAGGGGCGCAACACCGCCCCCGCAATCCTCGCCTCGGCGCTTTGGCTCTCGCGGAACGACCCGGACACGCTTATGCTGGTGGCTCCCTCGGATCACGTCGTGCCCGACGCCGAGGCGTTCCACCAGGCCATCCTTGCCGGTGTCCCGGCCGCGGAAAACGGCCAGCTGGTCACCTTCGGCATCACCCCGGACCGGCCGGAAACCGGTTACGGATACCTCGAGCTTGACGGCCCGCCCGGCGAAGGAAAACCCGAGGCCCACGGCCTGAAACGCTTCGTCGAGAAACCGGACGAGGCGACGGCCGCGAAAATGCTCGCCTCCGGCAATTACCTCTGGAACGCGGGCATCTTCCTCTTCTCGGTAAAGACCATCCTCGAAGCCTTCGAAACCCATACGCCCGAGCTCATCGGCCCGGTCACGGAAGCGCTCGACCAGGGCGAGTGCGATCTCGGCTTCCTGCGGCTGGCGCCCGGCCCCTGGGCCGGCGCGGCCGACGAGTCAATCGACTACGCGGTGATGGAAAAGGCCGACAACCTCTCCGTCGTGCCCTATTCCGGCGGCTGGTCCGATCTCGGCGGCTGGGATGCCGTCTGGCGCGAAGGCGGGGTCGACGACCGTGGCGTCGGCACCTCCGGTCATGCCACGGCCATCGACTGCGACAACACCCTGCTCCGGTCCGAGGACAGCTCCCTCGAGGTCGTGGGCATCGGCCTCAAGGACATAATCACCGTCGCCATGCCCGATGCCGTGCTGGTTGCCGATGCCTCGCGCGCGCAGGACGTCAAGAAGGCGGTCAGCGCCCTGAAGGAAAAAGGCGCCAAGCAGGCCACCGAATTCCGCAAGGATCACCGCCCGTGGGGCTGGTTCGAAACCCTGGCCCTCGGCGACCGCTTCCGGGTCAAGCGCATTCACGTCCACCCCGGCGCCTCGCTCTCCCTTCAATCGCACCACCACAGGTCGGAACACTGGGTGGTGGTCCAGGGCACGGCAGAGGTCACGGTCGGCGACGACGTCAAGCTCCTGACCGAGAACCAATCGGTCTACATCCCGGTCGGCACCGTCCACCGGCTGGCCAACCCCGGGAAGGTCCCGATCGTACTTATCGAGGTTCAGACCGGCGTGTATCTGGGCGAAGACGACATAATCCGGTATGAAGATATTTATGCACGCAACTGAATCCGTGCAGAAAACCGTGTCTGGCGCGAACCGCGGGTTGCGTACGGGGTAGTGAGGGTGACGGCACCGGTGAATAAAGACGACCCGGCCAAGGCCGGAACCGGCAGCCTTGCCGCTGCCGAACCCCCTCGGATCGACGGGCTTCTCGAGCTTGTCAATCATCCGCTGACATGGCCGGCCACCTACCTGGCGGAGTCCGCCTCACTCCCCGCCCTGCCTCTCATCTTCTGGCTGACCGAGGTCTTCCGTCCCGAAACGGTGCTGACCACGGGCGGCACGACGGGAACGGCTCATCGGGCCTTCCGGCAGGCGGCAGACCGGCTTTGCCTGACAACCCGGTGCCTCGATACAGGCTCCGTGCCGGACGACATGTCGGATGGCGCGCGTGCACCGCAGGCAGACGATGCCACCGCACAGGCCGGAAGCATCGACATCCTCACGGTCAACTTGCCCCAGGACAGCTCCCGCCGAGAGCAGGACATCTCCCGGATCGCAGCGCATGCCGGCCGCGCCAGTGCCATCCTCCTGTACGGGCCCGGCCTGACCGAAAGCCTGATCGCCGGCGTGCCGGCCGCCGGCATGAAGATCATGGTTTTCGGTCGCAACGCCCCGCAAGTGGCGCTGTACCTCGCTCCCGGCGCACCCTCTCCCCTCTCCCAGTTGGCGGCCCTGCCCCCCGACAGCGCAGAGCGTCGTGCCTTCGACGACTTTCTCGACCGGCAGGGACAAATGCACCGGCTCGACCTCATGGCGCGCGGTGCGGGTCCGCGCGCCGCGGAAACCGTGCGGGACATTGCGCCGCCGCCGTCACGCCACGCCGAGGATGTCGAACGCCTGCTCGCCAAGCTTCTGGAACTCGAGGAAACGCACAGCCTGGCGCAGCATGACCGCCCCGAGGCGGACGCAGGAGAGCCCGGCCCGTCCGCCCCGCAGGAACCCGGCGAGGGGCCGGACCTTTCGGACCGCCTGCAGGACATGGAAGCCGAAATCGCCTTCCTCCAGCAGCGCGTCCTGGAAGGCGAGCGCGACCTGAAGGCACTTCGGTCAAGCACAAGCTGGCGGGTCACCGGCCCGCTGCGTGGCGTGGTGCGTGCCCTCCGACGGTTCCGCCGGAGGTAAGACACCGTGTCCGATACCCCGCCACCCTCCTCCTACGGCCCCCGCAACCCATGGGGTCAGGCTGTCGAAGCCTTGCATCTCGGCAACCAGGGCGAGGCCGCCGCCGCCCGCCTGAGGCTAGAGTCCATCCGCTTTCATCCCGACGTCGATCCGGGGCTCTTCGCCTTGCTTCGGCGGCATGTCGAAGATCGGATTCCCCCGGAACACCGCCTTCACAAGGTCAACTGCCCCGCAGATTTCACTGCCAACGCCTCGGGCCAGCTGCGCGTGCCCTTTCGCGTGGTCGAAGCCGACCGCTACGTGCCCCGCCCCTACCCACCGGACATGGCGCTGCCGGAGATCGCGGGCCACGGCAACGATTTCCAGTTTCTCCATACCGCCGCCGCAAGCCTGGCCTCGGTCGCCGATGCACATCGAAGCCGCGTTCATGTCTTCTTCGGCGCTGCGGATGCGGACCAAGCCCAGCGAATGCTCAGCCAACTCGACGGCCAGCAAAGCGACACGCCGACGAAAATCGCGCTGTTCACCCCCGCTCGCAGCCCCGCGCTCGACGCCGCGGCCTCTGCCTCCCCGCACGAAGTCGAGGTCATCGAGGCCCCCATCCTTTCTCCCCTCGCCGCGTCGTACATCGCCGAGGCCGTGACACAGGCCGACCTGTTCCTCTTCCTGCAGGGCGAGGTGCGGCTCGACCCGGGCGCGCTGGCCCGCGCCGTGCATCTCGGGCGGGTCTCGGACGCTGTCGTCCAGCCGCTGATGCAGACGCCCGACATGCGGCACCCGACGCCCTACGCGATCAAGTCCGCGCCCCACCCGTTCGGCCACGACCTGCCGTTCCGGAAGGTCAACGGGCTCAACATGGCTGTGCCCCGCGCCCTGCTCCAGCGCGCCGGCGGGCTCGAAACCGGCTTCACTTCCCCCGATCATGCCGCCCGCGAGATGGCCTTCCGCTTCTTCAACCTCGGCGCCTATTTTTCCCCCCTGCTCGTGCCGCACCTGGCCCCGCCCCACCCCTCGGGCGACCTGACTGCCGACAACCGCCTCATGGCGGAGCTCTGCCCAAGCCCGGCCGACAGGCCGAAAGACGGGCTTTACCGGGTGCCGAAGATCAGCATCTACATCCCGGCCTACAACGCCGCCAAATATATCGAGCGCGCAGTGGAAAGCGTGCTCGAACAGGATGTCCGGGATCTCGAGGTCTGCATCGCCAATGACGGCTCACGCGACGACACGCTTGCCGTGCTCGAACGCGCCTTCGGCGACGAACCGCGCGTCCGCTGGGAAGACGGCGAGAACGGCGGCATCGGCCATGCCTCCAACCGCGCGGTGCGGATGACCCGCGGCCTCTATGTCGGGCAGCTCGATTCTGACGACGTGCTCAAACCCGGTGCGGTCCGCCAGTTGATGGAATACCTCGACGCCCACCCGCGGGCCGCCTGCTGCTACAGTTCGGCCGAGCGTATCAACGCGGACGGGCACCACATCAAGAACGAGTACAACTGGCCCGTCTTCTCCCGCGAGAAGATGATGATCACCTCGATCGCCCACCATTTCCGCATGTTCCGCCGCGCCGCATGGGAACGCACCACCGGCTTCCGCACCGACATCAGGAACGCCATCGATTACGACATGTTCCTCAAGCTCAGCGAGACCGGCGCCTTCCACCATGTCGACCAGGTCCTCTACCAGCGCCGCTGGCACGGGCGGAACACCTCTTTCATGCATGAACGCTCGCAAACAACCAACACCTACCGCGTACAGACCGAGGCGCTGAAGCGTCAGGGCCTCGACCGGTTCTGGGAAGTGCACCTGCCCAACCCCGACGAACCCCGCTGGGTCAGCTACCGCTGCAAGTCACGCAACCCGCGGGTCTTCTTCTACCCCAACTACGACCGCGCCAATCCCTACCAGAACCAGCTTTACCGCAAGGCCAGCCTTACCCACGAGATCGTCGAAGCCCCGATCGCGTCGGCCCTCAAGACATTACGGCAGGCCGGCGGAGCACAACGGATCATTTTCCACCTGCACTGGGTCAACTTCCTGTTCAAGGATGTCCGCCTCAAAAGCCAGGCAAGGCGCAACGTGGCGGCCTTCCTCAGGGATCTCGAGGCCTTCAAGCACGAGGGAGGCCGCATCGTCTGGACGGTGCACAACGTCATCTCCCACGACGCCGCCTTCCCCGATCTCGAAACCGACCTCTCCCAGCGTATCGCGGAACTCGCAGATGTGATCCACCTGCACGCCGCCGCTTCGCTGCCGGAAATACGCGACGTTTTCCACATTGAACCGAACAAGGTCCGCATTTCGCCGCACGGGAACTATTTCGGCGTCTATCCCGATTTCGTCACCCGCGAAACCGCGCGTGAAACGCTCGGCCTCGCCCCCGATGACGACGTGATCCTGTTTGCCGGCCAGGTCCGGCCATACAAGGGCGTCGGCCGATTGGTGACAGCCTTTCGCAAGATCCTGAAGGAGCGCCCCAAGGCCAGGCTGGTGATCGCGGGAGCAATGCATCACAAGGTGCTGCGCAAGCTCAGGCCGGCGCTCAGCCGGGCGGAAAGAAGCCGTATCCTCGCCACCGACCGCTTCCTCGACGAACCCGAACTGCAACTCTTCTTCCGTGCGGCCGACCTTGCCGTCTTTCCTTACTCACGCATCCTCACCTCCGGCTCACTTGTTCTCGCCCTCAGCTTCGGATTGCCGACCATCGTCCCCCGCGTCGGCATGACCGGCGAGGTGCTGGAAGGAACCGACGCCGGTATCCTCTACGATCCCGAGGCCGACGGCGCACTCCTGGCCGCGATGCGTGCCCTGCTCGCCAGGAAGGACGACGGTACGATCGGCGCGATGTCCGAAGCCGCGCTCAACCGCGCGCGCGAACAGGAGTGGCCCGATCTGTCCGAAACGCTTTACGCAGGCCTGTAAGTCAGCCGACCGGAACACGTGTCATTTCGGCCGGAACCCGAACGCCTTGTTGAAGTCTTTCCGGAACTGGCGGGCAAGGGCGGTATTGTCTTCGTTGGCGATCTTCTGCCGCGCACGCGACCGGGCGAAATCCGTGGGATAGTCCTTCAGGTCCAGCGCCTTGGCAATGCGCCCTCCCAGCATGCCCAACTCGACACCGGCAATGTCGGACTCGTAATCAAGCGCAAGATGGTCCGGGAACATCTCACGCGCAAAGTCGAGAATGAAACTCTGCTGACGGTACTCGAAATACCTCGAGTTCAGCCGCTCGAACACGTATTTCGGGGTCTTTTCGGTCTTTACCTTCTCGGCATCCGCACCCGACCTCACATGCCAGATACCCCGCTGCATGGCCACATCGGCGGAAACGGCCTGGTCGACCTTGCTGGTGCGGTCAAGTACGATCGCCTTGACCTTTACCTTCGGACCGAAAATCTTCAGCGGTCGGAAATCGCGAACCTCCCGCATGTAGTTTATCAGGAAATGCGAAATGATCTTGGTACTGAAGGCCCCATCGTTCGCGCTCAGGTTGACCAGGTTTCGCAACGCGGCGCGCCGGCTGAAAAGGTAGGAACTGGCCAAGGCTGTTATCTCGTCCCCGCGAAGGTGTTCTCGGGTGTCACCCAGACCCAGATCGGCCAGTATGTCGGCCACAAGGCTCGATCCGCTACGGGGTGTCGCGAAAATCAGGACGATCGTATGGCACTTGAGCCTGGTCGGCATCGGCCGAAGCGCGGCAGTGGCCTGCCGCGTCACGATGGCGGGAAAGACCGCCTCTCCCAGTCCGGCAAATGACAGCTTCGGAAACAACTTCCTCAGCTGTGCAACGCGCTTGGCTTCGCCGGCATGATCGGCCACGACATGGGTCCGGCGATCCCCGCGTTTCTCCCGCTTCGCCAGGATCTGTTGCACGTTGCCAAGCTTGAGAACGTCGCATTTCAGCAGGTCCTCAACCGAAACATCGGGATGAAGCGCATTGATCTTCTTGTAAAAGCCCGGCGCCACCAGAAGTGCCAGGTCATCGGCATTGGCGTTGAAGAACTCGAGGGCGCTGACCTCGGATTTCTCCCGGAACATTTCAAGCATCGGCAACCGACCCCGGGTTGGCGCGACCGAACAGGCCGGTCCGTGATACCGCCACCGGGCAAACTCTAGAACTCATAGCCAAGTGCCTCGATCTCCGGCGCGAACACGCTCGCCACGATTTTGCGCGTCTCTTTGTCGTAGTAACTGCGATAGTTGGTCTCTTCACGGCCCTGTGTCACGTTCCGTCGCGGAAGAACATGGTCTCCCGGCAAGTTCAGCCTGCGGGCGATATCGGCGAAATCGTCCTGCAGCCGTTCGAACCGCAGCAGTACATCCATGCCGACCATGAAAGAGCCGTTGGCCTGGGTCGTTTTCCCTTTTCGGAAGCGTTCGCCGTGATGCAAGCGCACCCATTCCGGAAAATCGAGCCCAACCGAAGCTTCGAGCTTCTCCTTGTAGTCGGGCTTCCTGTGCACCCACGAAGTCTCGTCCTCCAGCAACTTCACGTAATCGTGGTTCATCTTTGCCCAAAGGGAAACGAGCGAGTCGAACGGGTTCCGGACCGTCACGATCTTAAGGTAATCCCGGCGAACATCCTCGCTGATCAGGCCATGCGCGATCAATTGTTCAAGCCGGGTGTGCTTGGCCGGGACCAGGATCGTACCGTCATCGTTCAGGATGTTCTTTTCAGGCACGGCTTCGCCCTTCGCCACCTCGCGCAGCAGGGCGGCCGTGGCCGTACTGGCCGTGCGGGGGTTCAGGAAGTAAAGAAACCTGTGGTCGCGGGAGATCACTGCCATTTGAATTTCCGATGCCGTCTTCTCATTCGCGGTCCGATGGCAAGACCGTCTCCGTGTGCCTCATTTACCCGGACCTTCGGCGTGCCATTCATGCGGAACCGCCCCGCCGGGCTGCGGCCGTTGGTCCGGAGTGCAGGGCCGGCGGGGCGCTTTTAGGCATGTCTACTTTAAGAGTACAAGGGCTTTCCATTCAGGCAATCGGGCGCCTCCGAAACGCGCAGAACCTTGCGGACGGAATGCCGCTATTCAGGTCAGTATCACGTTCTCTGCCACCGCACGCCCCGAACGAACTGCCAAGGCGTATCCCTCAGCCCCTCTCTTCATCCGGCGCAGGTGCCAGTGGTATCTCCCTTGGAACCTCCCCGTCCGCGAGTTCCCGGCGCAAAGCCGCAACTTCCTGCCGAAGCTGCCTCACCTCCTGCTGGAGAACCACCAGCCCCATCATCAGGTCCTTCTGCGTCACCGCACTTCTCTCCTCTTTGGGTCGTCCTACCTGGCCGAGCTTTTGCATGGCGTAGCGGCCGGTCAGCCGGGCCGTTCTGCGAAGGCCGGAATGCCGCAGGTGATAGAACCCAAGCGCCCAAAGCGAGGTCCCCTTCGCCGCCCCCGGCGCCACCCCGGCCTTTGCCGCATTTCCACGTGCCTCGACCCTCCGCGCGAATTCCGGGAAATCCCGCGCCTTGAGCGCGCCGAGCATGGGGGCCGTCCCGAAGGGTGCAGCCCTCCGGCAGAACCTGTCGATCTCGCCCGCGTCATACCGGTCCATGATCGGCAGCAGCGTGTCGTAAAGCTGCCCGACCACCTCCCCCCTTGCCCGCATGCTAACCCAGGCAAGCTGCGTCGCGAGCCACAAAAGCAGATCGTCCCTGTGCGTCTCCGATGCTTCCGCTGACTGCAAAAGGTCCTGGATGGTGTCGTGATGCTCGAATATCTGCGGCAGCCGGTGATCGTTGGCTTCCATGGTCTGGCCCGGCCGCGCCACGCGATGCCGGCACAGGTGCTCGGGCACCATCACCACCCGCCGCGCGCCCAACACCGCGGCCCAGTGCACCGGATTGTCCTCGAAGAAATGTTCCCCCTCGGGAAAGCGCAGCCCCACCCGCTACACCAGGTCGCGCCGGTAGATCTTCCGCCACGGCACCGCGATGAACCGCAGAATCTCGCTCCGCCGTGCCGCGTCCAGCGTCACCGCCGTCGTCGTCCGATAGGGTTGCCAGTACCTCTCTTCGTCCGGCTCTGCCAGCTCCCCCGTCGCGTCATCCATCAGGTGATACCGACACATCGTCAGGTCGGCCTCATGCCTCACTGCCGCGTCGTAGAGCGTGGCGAACATCTGCGGATCGTACAGGTCGTCGCCATCGGCGAACCCGATGAAATCCCCCGTCGCCAGCGCAAGCCCGGCATTGGCCGCCGGGCCGACACCGCCGGGCGTATTTTCTTCGAACCTGACTGGGCGCACTCGCCCATCCGCCGCCGCGCGGGTCTCGACAATCTCCCACGTTCCGTCGGTCGAACCGTCATCGACCACGATCACCTCGATATCCCCGAGCGTCTGGCCAAGGATGCCGTCAAGGCAGGGCCCGAGATAACCTGCCACGTTATAGGCGGTCACGATGATCGACAGCTTCGGCATGGTTCACGGACCTTGCGCGGCCAGCACGTGATTGGCAAGCGCATCGGCCAGGTCGGCATCATGGCGCAGGCGCAAATCGGCGTAATCGCCAAGATCGATCCGCCCGATCAGCTCCCGCCAGCGCACGTCGAACCGCGTCGCGATACCGGGCTCCAGCCTGGGACGCGCCCACCGATACAGCCGATACGCGCTTTTCCAGAACCGGTGCGCCTCGCGCCGCCTCAGGTCGGGGTCGCGCTCGAGCATGTCGTAAACGTCGCCCAGCGCTTCCAGCATCTGCAAGCGCTCCGCGCCGAACTGGTTGGTGATATTCGGCCCCTCCGGATCGACCAGGTGGGTACAGATCACCTCGTCCGACAACATCACCCGCCGCGCCTTCACGATCATCTCCCAATGCCCGAGAATGTCGTTGTTCACCTGGGTCGTGCCGAAACGCAGCCCGGCCTGCCGGAAATGGGCCGTGCGGATCACCTTGTTCCACGGGTAATTCGTCACCGTCAGCAACGCGCCCATTTCCCCCGGCGTGCCGATGGCGGGCGCCCCGGCCCGCAACAACTGGCGAAAGACCTTGGTATCCTCGAACGACATCCCGAGCCCCGTGTTCGCCCGCCCCCGTTCGTACCGGTAGGCCAGCATCGCGGTATCCACCTGCGGGTGCGCCTCCATCCGCTGAAGGGTCAGGCACAGCACGTCACCATGCAGAATGTCATCGGCATCGAAGAACAGCGTATAGCGCCCCGTCGCGTGCGGCCAGCCCGTCATCCGGGCCACCCCGGCGCCCTCGTTGACCTCGTGCTGCAGGCCAAGCACGTCCGCATGCTCAGACGCCAGCCCGCGGACAATCTCCATGCTGCCATCGGTCGAGGCGTCATCGACGAAGATCACCTGGCACCGCACACCCTCGTGCCGAAGGGCCAGTACGTCGCCCGCCACACGCTCGATCGTTCCGGCCGCGTTGTAGACGGGAACGATCACGCTCAGGTCGCAGGGCACCGTTGTGCCGTCCATCTCGGCCGCCTTCCTTCCCTCGCCGCCTCTCGGCGATCAATCGATCCCGAACAGGTCGCGTGTATACACCCGATCGGCCACGTCCGACAACTCGGGCGACCGGCGGTTGGCGATGATCAGGTCGGCCTTTTGCTTGAACGTGGCAAGATCACGCTCAACGCGCGAGTTGAAGAAATCCTCCCCGGGCAGCGCCGGCTCGTAGACGATGCACTCGATCCCCTTCGCCTTTACGCG
>Ga0189287_100276_pt1 | contig 16583 bp, 13 predicted proteins | sample UW86minimetaG_FD_130319 | JGI IMG/M metagenome (GOLD analysis project Ga0189287, IMG submission 130319) | Marine microbial communities from the Costa Rica Dome - UW86 mini metaG | ecosystem: Environmental > Aquatic > Marine > Oceanic > Photic zone | place: Costa Rica: the Eastern Pacific... | reverse complement strand
TGATTATTGTAAAACCTGGCTGACCGTAAGTCCTGTCGCTGATTATCCAAGATATTGGCCGGAGGAGGGAACGCGCATACCGAAAGCCGGCGATCAGGTCCTGTTTGGCATTGCACTCACGGTTGCCGGTAACTGGGCCCACGGCATCCGCATGGGCTCAATAGGACCAGCCACAGACACGCAACGCAAACTTTGGCAATGCGCTTCTGATATGCTGCGCGCCGGAATTGAGACCCTCAAGCCCGGTACACTATTTCGAGAATGCAGTGATGTTATGACCAAGGTGCTTAGGCAGTATTTTACCCCTCAAGACGTCACCCAAATGGTGCGGTTTCGCGCTGGACATGGACTGGGCACGGCCTATGAGGACACGCTGATCACTGCAAACTTTCCTCAATATTTCGGCAATACACAGCCCGCAGCCCTTGAGATTACTTCTGAGCTGACTGTTCAGGAAAACATGCTTCTGGAGTTACATCCCGGTTTCTTTCTTCCAGATGTTGGCGGCGCCGCAATTGGTGAGATGATCCTGATCACCGACACGGGACCCGAATGTCTGATTAAGCATCCAACTGATTACATGATCCTCTAAATTATCAAATGCTCGAAATCCCTATTATCTACTAGTAGACAATCAGGAACAAAAATAGAAAGAGGGTAGTCGCGTGTCATACCAGCAAGTTACCGCGATCTTAGTCCTTGATGCTATTGTCGCCCTGGGCGCTTACATATTAGACGAAAATGGGATTGCCATAGTCTGCGCGACAAGTGCCGTCATTGGGTTCGTGCTCATGGTTGTGCTCAAACATCTAAAATCCGACTGAAGCATTTCAGCGGCATTTAAATAGAAACTGAAATTCCACGATTTCGCCAGGCCATTCGACGTTTAGCGGAGCAGAGCCTTTACGCATCGCGACCGACCTGGGCGGCAATCAAACAGCACTAAAGCTTGAGGGGACTGAGGTGCGAAATCACGATGTAACGAGAACATCCCGCTCACAAAGTAACTATCAAAGTCGCATAATGTATATTATGGAAAATTATATTATATTATTATATATCAATTACTTATATATATTGGATATAAACATATAGAGCGTAAGGAAAAATAAAAATGCCACAGGAATGACGCTAATCAGAAATAAGGATCTCTCCCCCTTCAGCGGAAATCTCGACCGTCATACCGTCAAATGCGGGCGTCACATTTTCAGGCGATTGACGCTTCAATTCGACATAATCAATTTCTGGTCCGAGATGCGTGAGGATCACCCTTTTCGGATTTACACGAGAAATCCATCTCAGCGCCAAATCCACATGTGCATGCGTCCAATGTTCATCCCAACGAAACGTCCCGATGATCCACACATCAAGTTTGGCGGCTTCGAGTTCGCTCAAAACTTCTTCGGTCAGATCTTTTACATCTGTCGAATAAACCGTCCGACCAAATCGAAATCCAACTGTTTTCGAAAATCCGTGATCTTGCTCAAAAGTTCTAATTTTTACACCAGACACGTCCAACTCATCACCAGGCAGAAATTCATTCATTTCGAGCACAGGACGCACAAAAACCTGTTCTTTTCCTGGCGGCAGTGGTTTCAGCGTATATCCGAAACATTGTTCAATATGTCGGTGTGTCGCTTCGTTCGCATAAATCGGGAGCGGCTTTTTAATGAATTTATTGATGCCTCTGAGGTCGTCGATCCCGTTCATATGATCCGCATGTGCATGCGTATAGAGCACTGCATCGACACCATTCACGTTTGCCCGAAGCAATTGCTGCCTGAGATCAGGTGAGGTATCGACGAGAAATCGTTTTCCCGCAGTTTCAACAAGGATTGATTGTCTTAATCGGGCATTCTTTGGGTTCGTCGGGTCACATTTACCCCAGCCAATACCGACGCCTGGGACGCCGCTGGATGATCCGGAGCCTAAAAAGGTGATCTTTACCCGCCCATATTCGCTCACGCGGCGGCACCATCGATGGCGGCACCGGCTTTGGCAAAGATACGCTTGAAGTTATCCGTCGTAACACGCGCGATCTCGGAAGGGGAAACCCCTCTTACCTCGGCGATCTTCGCGGCCGTAAAGGCCGTGAATGCTGGCTCGTTTCGCTTGCCGCGTTGTGGGATTGGCGCCAGATACGGGCTGTCTGTCTCGACCAAGATACGGCCTTCAGGGATAACCTTCGCGACATCACGGAGCTCGTCCGCTTTCTTGAACGTCACAATGCCCGAGAACGAGATATAAAAGCCCATGGCGATCATCCGCTCTGCAAGTTCCTGTGTCGCACTGAAACAGTGGATAAGGCCCGGAAACGGTCCCTGAGCGTATTCTTCTTCCATGATACGGATCGTGTCTATATCCGCGTCACGCGTATGGACGATCAAGGGCAAGCCAGTTTCACGTGCTGCATGAATATGTGTGCGAAACTGTGTTTCCTGAATATCACGAGGGCTGTGTTCATAGAAGAAATCGAGGCCGGTTTCCCCAATCCCGACGACTTTGGGATGGCGAGATAGATCAATCAGCTCATCGACGCTAACGACCTTTTCTGTTCCTGCCTGGTGCGGGTGAATACCAACGGAACAAAAGATATTGTCATAGCGCTCCGCCACCGCCAGCACGTCCGGGAATTTGCTCAGGTGCGTAGAAATTGTGACCATATGAGAAATACCGGCATCACCAGCGCGTGAGACAACGTCATCAAGCTCCTCGCCAAAATCTGGAAAATCGAGATGGCAATGGCTGTCGATCAGCGGCGTATCAAATACGGGTGGTTTTTTGTCGCTCATGGCGAACATGTTGTCTCTGGCGGGCTGAGAGTCAACCTTATGGTTAGCAAGAAGTTAATGCCGCGCTATTGCGGCCCGGCATTGCAGATCATTAGTAGAGGGCCAACGCGTGCTTAGGCGTCGTCTTCTTCCACAAACCGGGGGAAAACCCCTTCTGGCTTTGGTAGTTCCAGACCCGGCACAAGTGCCCCACCCTCGCCCAAGGCGGTAAACATACGCGCATCGGCGGGTTGCGCCAACTGATCGAGCATTTTCTCCATCGCATCCGGCATAACCGGTTGCGCAAGGATGGCTAAGTGACGGATGGTTTCGGCCAATACATAAAGTACCGTCGCCATGCGTTCCGGATCTTCTTTTTTGAGCTTCCAGGGGGCCTGGCGGTCGACATAGCCGTTGGCCGCACGAATAACCACCCAGATCGATTCCAGGGCATGATTGAAGCCCTGACGGTCCAACTGATCCCGTACAGCTTCGAGTAATCCATGCGCCTGCCCTAGCAAAGCCGTATCATCAGTTTGGAATGCGCCTGGCGTAGGCACTCTGCCATCACAATTCTTGGCAATCATCGACAGCACACGTTGCGCAAGATTGCCGAAATCATTGGCCAATTCACCGTTCATACGGTTCACCATCGCGGTGTGGGAGAAATCGCCATCGTTACCAAATGGCACCTCGCGCAGCATGAAATATCGAACCTGATCGAGGCCATATCGGTTTGCGAGCTCTATCGGATCGATAACGTTTCCAAGGGACTTTGAAATCTTCTGCCCTTCGTTGGTCCACCAACCGTGCGCAAAGACACGCTTGGGCGGCTCGAGATCAGCCGCCATCAGGAATGCCGGCCAATAGACAGCGTGGAACCGCAAGATATCCTTGCCGACCATATGCAGGTCTGCCGGCCAGTACTTTGTATAGTCGCCAGTCTCTGTTTCCGGGTATCCGACGGCCGTGATATAGTTCGTCAACGCATCCAGCCACACATACATAATGTGATCATCGTCGCCAGGTACCGGCACACCCCATTTAAATGTCGTCCGCGACACAGACAGATCATTCAATCCACCTTTTACAAAGCTTGTCACTTCGTTACGACGACTTTCAGGCAGAATGAAATCTGGATTGGCATCATAGAATGCCAGCAGACGATCACCCCAGGCAGACAGCTTAAAGAAGTAACTCGGTTCTTCGACCCACTCGACCTCTGCGCCCGATGGCGCAACCCGCACGCCATCAGCATTTTTTGTCAGCTCGTCTTCGCCATAGAACGCTTCGTCACGCACGGCATACCAACCTGCGTACGAGCCAAGATAAATATCCCCGGCATCCACCAGTTTTTGCCAAATTGCCTGACAGGCCTTGATGTGACGCGGCTCGGTTGTGCGAATAAAATCGTCATGGGTGAAGTTCATGAAATCAGCAAGATCACGGAAATTCTGAGAAACTTCCGTTGTAAATGTAAGTGGATCTTTGCCCGCAGCCTCTGCAGATTTCTCTACCTTCTGGCCATGCTCATCTGTGCCTGTAAGAAAACGCACATCATACCCGTCCAAACGTTTGAAACGTGCCAGCACATCGCATGCCAGCGTCGTGTAGGCATGACCAATATGCGGCGCATCGTTAACATAATAGATCGGTGTTGTGACGTAATAAGTCGGTTGTTCAGACATGAGATTTCCTTTTGTACCCGGATTAGGTACGGCGAGCGCGGCGAACGGTCAAGGTTGATGGTACGGTGCGCTCAAGCCAACGAGAGGAAAAGCGACAAAATCACCTGTTTGCGGTCCAGATTGAGTGTATCCGCGCTTCGGATGAGGCTCTCAGCCTGATCCAATCGCCCTAGCCATACAGGCAGGATGGCCGTTGCAGCGGCGCGCGTTGCGATCTCTCGCTCGGCGGCACTCAGGCTCGTATCACCCTCAGCCCCCCTTGAGGACGCCAGGACGATCCTGGAGAGCCACCAACGGAACAACTCAAGGCCAGAATAATAGGCATCGTCTGCGCCGGATTTCGATAGTTTGGTCGCCAACGCCTGAACCGCACTGCCATTTATATTTGGTAATGATCCGATGATCTGTACCACGTCGCGGTAAATCTCGAGGCCACCACCGGACGCCAGCGACATTGCGCGCCCAATACTACCCTCAGACAGCCGCGCGAGCTCATGAGCGTCATCCAAACTGACGTCGGGCATATAGCGTGCCATAAGATCGGCAACCGTCTCAGCTGAGAGTGGTTTTAAGGCAAGCGTTCTGCAGCGTGACCGCGTTGTGGGAAGCAATCTTCCGGGGTTGTGGCTGACCAACAAAATAATCGATCCTGCTGGCGGTTCTTCAAGTATCTTAAGGAATGCATTTTCGGACGATGCGTTCATCAACTCGGCGCCATCAACAATGATCACCTTGTATCCACCTTCACTCGACGTCATATGCGCAAAATCAATGGCTGCGCGGACATCATCAACGCGTATTTGTGTACTCAATTTACCCTTGTCGTTGACCTTAAGCTCAACGCTCATCAAGTCGCCATGACCACCCGCGGCAACCCGGTGAAATACAGGCCGGTCAGGTGATACATAGAGGCTGCCTTCGGTGGTCGGTATATCATCATCGGCAAACAGACCGCCCGCAGCCGACGTTGTCGCCCCGTCATGGTCTCGGGTAAACAGATAGCGCGCAAAGCGATATGCGAGCGTAGCTTTGCCAATTCCCTTGGGACCGGTTATCAGCCAAGCATGCGGCAACCGGCCACTGGCTTCAGCATTTACAAGAACTTGCTCGGCCTCTTCGTGGCCGAACAGATCAGTGGTCTCACGCGGGGTTGGAATGTCACTTTCATCTGCAATGACGGCCTTGGCATTCATCAGAGATCAACTCCGAGTAATTCGCTTAGTGAAGATCGAACCAATGCTGCGACAGCTGCAATGTCTCCTGTCGCATCGACGACCCGACATCGCGCCGGATCGGCAGCAGCAATTGAGAGGAAACCGTCGCGAAGGCGTCCATGGAAATCCCGTCCCATCCGCTCAAAGCGATCTTCGTTGCTCTTTGTTTCAATCATTCGACGGCCTGCGCGCTCAAGTCCCTCTTCCGCTGGAATATCCAGAATGAATGTCGCATCAGGTTTGAAATCACCTAGAACAGCTTTGTGAATTGCTGCAATCCGGTCCAAATCTATACCGCCACCATAACCTTGATACGCCATCGTTGAGTCTGAAAAGCGATCAGAAATCACCCAATCACCTCGCGCGAGCGCAGGCCGGATCGTTGTCGCAACATGCATCTCGCGCGCAGCATAATTCAATAGAACCTCAGCCATCGGCGACCAGCGCTCAACAGCGCCAGAAACCAATAATTCACGAATATCTTCTGCAGCAGGCGCACCACCGGGCTCGCGCGTTGTTACAACCCGATGCCCATGTTGCGTCAAGGTGTCAGCAAGCAGCTTTACTTGGGTAGATTTCCCCCCGCCCTCGCCGCCTTCAAATGTTATAAGCTTGCCGCTCATTGACGGCTGATCCTCACCCTTGTTGGCCCCAAAGAAGAAACTCCAGTGCGGCGCCTAAGCGACCGATCATCCCAAGTTGTTGACTGTCGCTTGCCGCGAGCAATGGTGTTTCGATTGTCTCAAAGCCAGGGGCTTCAATTGTCAAAGTTCCGACAGATTGCCCCGCCGTTATTGGCGCCGCAATCGGCGACTGATATCGTACCGTGACTTTCATTGCCCGACGGGACTTTCGGGACATCGTCAAATGAACATCCCGGTCGATCTTGAGTTCTACCGTTGGCTTCGTGCCGAGCCATACCGGTGCGATCTCAACGGTATCACCGGCTTTGAACAGGGCGTAGTTATCAAACTCACGAAAGCCCCAATCCAGAATGCGTGCAGACTCAGAAGCCCGGTCCTTACTGCTTTTAAGGCCGTTTACGACAACGATCAGCCGTCGATCACCTTGCTTCGCTGTGCCGGTTAACCCGTATCCAGCCTCGGATGTGTGCCCGGTTTTCATACCGTCTGCACCCGCATAACCATAGATCAGCGGATTTCGGTTGGATTGGCGAATACCATTGTATGTAAATTCACGCTCAGAATAATAACTGAACAGTTCAGGGAAATCCTGAATGATCCGTTCCGACAATGTCGCGAGGTCTCGGGCTGTTGTGCGATGTTCCGGATGTGGCCATCCGGTTGAGTTCATAAAGTTGCTGCCCGTCATGCCAAGCTCTTGCGCCTTATCCGTCATCCGACGCGCAAACGCTTCTTCGCTCCCGGCCAGGCTCTCTGCAACGACGATGCAGGCATCATTTCCAGATTGAACAATGATCCCTCTGATTAGGTCTTCGACGCGAACTTCGGATTTAGGTGGCAGGAACATCGTTGAGCTGCCGCTGGCAGCCCCACCTTTTCGCCATGCATTTTCAGAAACCCGGAATTTATCATCCAACGAAACACGGCCATCTTTAATGCTCTCAAACAACAGATATGCCGTCATGAGTTTGCTCATGGACGCAGGTGGCATCTGCTCATCTGCGTTCTTGTTCAAGATGACGGTCCCGGTCGACGGATCGATCAGGATCGCCTCACGGGCCTTGGTATCAATGGCTTCAGCAAAGGCGGCGCTAAGGACAAATGTGGTTAGCGTGAGAACTGACAAGCTCGTCAGTGTCAATTTAAGGATATGCTTCAATTTCAAAATTGCTCCATTTTATTCACGCGTTCTGGCACCCAACAGTGACATTTTAAGGGCGACGTTAGTCAACAATGATACGTGCATCAGGATATCCGGACCCGACAACCTGGTTAAGTATCATATCGGCTTGATCAACATCAGCGAGTGGCCCGACCCTGACGCGATAGAGATCTTTCCCGCCGACCAACACCTGATCAAGAAATACGGGCCCCAACGGGCTCAAGCTCGCGCGAACCTTGTTGGCATTATCAAACAAGCCGAACGCCCCCGCCTGCACAAATATCGACGTCGGCGATACGGGAACTTGCTCGACAGCAGCCTCTGGCGATGTCGTCAAAGCGGCTGTCTCTGTCGGCGCTGTTGTATTTGGGATCGTTCCTTGTGCCGGCGGCACACTATTTACGTTTGGAGACAACTCCGCACCAGCCGGCGCGGGTAATGCTTCCGCACTGACACTCGCCTTTGGTAGCTTATCAACGGTGATTGGAGACCCGACACGGGCAAGCGTCTCGCGGTTTTGCATGCGTGCCGCAACTGCACGTGACCTATCTGCAAGGATCTGCACCCTTACCCGAGATGTGCCCTGGTTCTGAAACCCCAGCAACTGGGCACCGCGCTTGGAGATATCGATGATGCGGCCTTTTGCAAACGGGCCTCGGTCATTCACTTTCAAAACCAAAGAACGACCATTCTCAAGGTTTGTGACGCGAACGAAACTCGGCATCGGTAGTGTACGGTGCGCCGCCGTCAGCGAATTCATGTCATACTCTTCACCATTTGCGGTTTTGCGACCATGGAAGGCAGCGCCGTACCACGACGCGATCCCTGTCTCGTCGTACTCATAGTCCTCGGCAGGATAATACCAGATGCCATCAATCTGGTAGGGATTGCCGATCTTATAGTAGCCACCATCAGCTTTGGCTGTTGTGTTATCGTCTTTCGCAACACGCTTTGCCGTATGGATCAGGAACTGGGTTTCCGCACAACCAGCGAGGAACACAGCCATCGCAGCAATTATGCCCAACGTCCGCAACTTCACCCTCATCATATTATCTTGTTCCTCACGCTCGGATCCAATTCTGACAATCTGTTTCATATTGCCACAACAACATGAAAAGTCACATCATCTTGTGTGCATTTTCATGTAAAACGCTATTTATGGCGTTTTATTTGCCAGCAGCAGTGCGCAAACGCTCTAAAAGGCCAAATGTTGGGTGCGCATCAGCGGCCAATCTATTCGCTTTCTGGAAGCTACGGATAGCACCTCGGGTCATCGGCCCTGCCCGACCGTCAATCCCGCCGGTATCAAAACCAAGTTGCGTCAGCAATCGCTGCATTTCGGAAATATCAGCATAGCGCAGCATCTTTGCATTCGCTGGCTTCTTCACACTCAGCGGTGGCAAGCCGATAAAGCGGTCCGCCAAATGTCCTACTGCGATGGCATAGAGCTGAGAGGCATTCCAGCGCATGATTGTCCGAAAATTGCTGTAAACAAGAAACGCAGGGCCAGAAGCACCAACTGGCAATAGCAACGAAGCTTGAATATCTTTGGTCGGTAGATTGCCGCCACCAACTTTGCGGACACCTAGTTTTTGCCACTCAACCAAAGACTTCTTTTCCTGCAGCCCCGCCAATGACCAATCAAAATCCTTTGGCAACGAAATCTCACGACCCCATGTGTACTCCGGATTCCAACCAACCCGCTTAAGATAGTTCGATGCCGAGGCAAACGCGTCAGGCAGACTATTCCATAAATCTCGACGTCCATCCCCGTCCCGGTCCACGGCATAGGCTTCGAACGTCGTTGGGATGAACTGCATATTGCCCATCGCACCTGCCCACGAAGATTTTACGTCTATCGGCACATCCCCTCTGGCGACAAGCTTGATGGCTGAGAGAAGCTGAGTTTTAAAGAAATCGGCACGCCGGGCATCATGAGCGAGCGTCGCCACCGAGCTCAACATATGAAACGCTCCGAAATTGCGTCCAAAATCTGTCTCAACTCCCCAGAACGCAACGAGAAACCGTGGTGGTACGCCATAATCTTTCTCTATCTCTGCCAACAGGGCAGCATGTTTCTTGAGCATTTCCTTGCCCTTCGCGATCCGAGTATCTGGAACATAAATATCCATATACCGCCACAAAGTGAGCATAAATTCCGGCTGGCGCTTATCTAACTCAAGAACCCGCGGCACAGGCGAAACTGACCCAAGCGCCTTGTCTAACGTGACATCGTCAACGCCGGCACGCGCCGCCTCAGCCCGAAACTCTTTGAGCCATACATCAAACGGCTGAGATTGCTCTGCCTGAGCTTGTGACGCCAACAGGACCACAGCAAAGCTGAAAAGCACACGAGATAGTTTATGCAACACGATCATTATTCCTTTGAATTGCGGGGTTTCGGAAACGCCGCGCTGTTCTTGCCTGTTAACCAGTAGGCGATCAAGCCAATCCATTCATGCCCGGCACCTGCCAGGCCACTTAATCCACTGGTAAAACTGAGAGGCGATGGAAAGCTCTCCACCTCAACTGCACTAAAATCGACCGGGTACGGAATGAGCTCCCACCCTACTCTTCTAAAAACGCCTACGGCCCTGGGCATGTGGAATGCGGACGTTACCAGTAGCCAATTTTCATCCGCACTGGGGGACGCGATTTCAATGCTGAACTTCGCATTCTCCCAGGTATTTCGGGCCTCTCTCTCAAGTTCAAGGCGGCGACTTGGAACACCAAGTGACTCATATAAATCCGTGACGTAATCGGCTTCTCTTTGCTCGGGATAGCGTAACGAGCCAGAACCACCGGTATATATCAGGCGCGCACCCGGGTACGCTTTTGCTAGCTTTGCAGAAACAGTAATCCGCTCAACTGCCCCGCCAATAGCCGGCGTTTTAAGCTTCTCGCTGCGATAAGGGTCAATGACACCACCGAGTACAACAATACCTGTTATTGAATCTGGTAAGGATTTTGGTGGGGGAAACCGGTGTTCTAATGATTGAAAGAGCATTGAGCCGACCGGCACGACTGAAATCAACAACGCGAAGGCAATTGATACCGTTATCAGCCCTTTACCCAGTTTTTTAAATCTCGTCATTGCCAACGCAAAGCCAAGCAACAACGCGAATAAAAATGCATTGCCTGGGTCAGCAAAAAACCAAAAAACCTTAGATAAATAGAAGAACATTGCGCCTGCCTCAAAACCTGCTTAGCGCGCCAATCATTAATCAGCAACGAGGAGCCATTTGCTCCATAGGTCAGCCTAGTTTTGTTTTTCGCAGGAAAGACTTAAGATATTGTTTTTAAGTTCGTATTTGAGAACGTCGGTTAGTCGCAACAAAAAAACATGCCACACATCTGCGCTTGGCAAGAAGAACCTATATCAGCCGCTACGCGTATGATGAGGTCGATTCGTCGATGGCTTTTGATCTATTATTTCGGTGACGTTGCCAAATTTTGATCCGTGGGCACATCAAACGATGGGAAATCTGCCTGAAGGTCAGCGCCATTCTGAATAACAAATTGACGATGCTGCTCGTAGGCTTCTCTCTCGGCGACATACGGATCAATCGCTTGGCGGCTAAGTGCATTGATACCGTCCTGATTAGCAGAGTATTGCACACCCGTGCCACCTGCCTGAACACCTAAAGGAACTGGGCTCACCAATCCAGTTAGTACGTCTCCGGTCACATCACGCAGGTTCGTTGGCCCCAGAATGGGAAGCACAAAATGTGGTCCCGAGCCAATCCCGTACGACCCCATAACCTGCCCTAAGTCTTCGCGTCGCTGCTGATACCCCAAATCTGTGGCTTCATCGTTTACACCACCCAATCCAATCGTCGTATTGATGATAAATCGATTGGTTGCCGTGCCTGCGTTTTCAGTATCGCCCTGCAGCAACGAACTAATCGCCGTCACAGGTTCCGACAGGTTCGAAAAGATATTTGAGATCGATTCTTGTAATGGGTCAGGGGTCACGGCCTGGTAGCCATCAACAACAGGATCGATAACAGCCTCACGCAAGCTGCGGTTCACGTCGGATGTGACACGATTTACATCTTCAAGAGGGTCCTCAGTCGCAGCGGAATTGGTTTCTTTAGTCGTCTCATCTGCAATGGCGATATTGGACATGACCAGTAAAACCGCAATCAAACCAAACAAAGAGGATTTGGATAAATTTCCAATCGTATCCATGTGAAATTTCACCATTGTGCGCCCCTGATCATCTTCATTTCACCCAGCTAAATTACTGCAAAGTCAGAAATTTAGTAAAATTGACGTAAAACCTAGCATATCATCCACAGAATCGCAGTAAAAACCAGCTATCACGTAGTCGACGATGCCTCGCATCAATTGTCCATGATCCGACTAGGCAGGCATAAAAAGAGTGGGTATGAACAACGATTTGCAAAATAGATGTCTTAAACCGACAATTTATCGCTGTTCTCCCTTGCCCGCCCGAATTTCACGGGGTAAAAGTCCGCCGCCGATCAAACGCGCCGAAAGGCGTGTTACGCGACCCAGGTGGGGTGGCAGAGTGGTCGAATGCGGCGGTCTTGAAAACCGTTGAGCCTTTGCGGGTTCCGTGGGTTCGAATCCCACCCCCACCGCCATTAATTCAATAAAGCCGAGGTGTTTAGCCTCGGTTTTTTGCTATCTACATTTTTTAGATGTCGGAAAATTATCCAATTATATCGATAAGAAATTTCTTCTCAGCATCTGATTTGCGCGAAATCAAGATATGAAATGGCGCCTTAATATTTTGGTAAATTGGAAAATGTCGATTAAGACCCAATCGAGTTCAATTGTAAGAAACCTTAACTTCCCTCCCATTGGAGTCGAAGCCGTGAACGACACCGGTTCCTGGATTCAACGTTGAAAAACTACCAGTAATACTCTCTCCATTTGAGCATTTAGCCTCAATATTTCCGGTCGATGGCTTGCTCTTTCGATCGCCTTTGGACAGAGTATTCCAACTACCGATACATTTAATTTCAATGGTGGTTGCCTGTAATGAGAACTGACCATGCACTAACGGTTTGGTCAGTTTGATTTCGCCCTCGAATTTATCAGCAACGGCTGCCCAGCCACCCATGAATCTTCGCGTTTCCAAATCCAGAGATTGATCCAATGTAAATCTCTCTATTGGATTCTTGTTGCCGTCATCTTTCGCTTTCAAATAAAAGGATTGGAGATACGGTGCCGTCTTCTCTGGATATTTTGACCAATTTCTTATTTCAAAGCTTGATAAAAAGGTTTTTGAAGTATTTTCATCTATCGGTTTCGATTGGCAATACGCTCCGACGCTCTTTCGATTGCCCACGGGATGACCAGAGGAGACATATGATTTAATCCCATAAGCCATCGAATACACTAGGCAATAATCACTTCCTGACCTCAATGTTCCATATTCAATCAAATCAACAGAATTATGAAAACTCATTGGAGCAGAAAGCGAATTAAAGGCCCCCAACCTCAATGATTTGAAGGTCGCTACTCGGCTAAGCTCTTCCCGAGAACCAAAATACTGGTTGTTATTCGACAACTCATACGTAATGAGAGTTGCCCGCTTACTCTCGTCGCGCCATTCTAATCGCTCTGTAATAGCGACAGAATTGATCCTTGTTCTATGGCTTAATACATTGCCAGATTGCAAGAGGCCTACTGTCTGAATAGCTGCATTGGACGGATCGACATCGATCCAGTTGCTCCCAGTGTTGGTTGTTTGGCAACCAACCAGCACAAAGAATAGCGCATAAATACAATTTGATTTCACATCATCCCCCTCTAATTTAAATTGAAAATATAAATTTATATCTATTGTAGATTATCGCATCAAATTCTTGGCAGCAAATTATGACTAATACTTCCCTTTTTCTTCCGCAAAATACCACGGTTCCGTAAAAAGATATTTTGCATGTTTCTCCCTTGTCGCGCTAGTTTGGGCCAATAGTGAAAGCCCTACCACTTCATAAAGTTAGCCTGTATTTTATGGTGATATTCCAAACCTTCGCCATTTTGACATTCCATTTTTGTTCTGTTGCCGAATGGACCCGTTAACTCAAGGCGTTATCGGTGCGGCCGTGCCGCAGGCAACGAGAAGTGCGTCAAATGTGCGGATCGCGGGACTTCTCGGGTTCCTGTCGGGGATGGCCGCGGACCTGGATATCCTGATCAGGTCAAATCAAGACCATCTTTTGTTTCTTGAATACCATAGACAGTTTACGCATTCATTGATCTTCATCCCCTTCGGTGGCTTGTTGTGTGCGCTCGCCTTGCACTGGCTCGCGGGCAAGAGATGGAAACTCAATTTCCGACAAACCTGGTTCTTTTGCACACTGGGTTTTGCGACACATGCTTTATTAGACACAGCAACGTCATATGGAACGATGTTGCTATGGCCATTCAGCAACGAGCGTTTCTCATGGAGTATCATCCCGGTTGTTGATCCCCTCTTCACCGTGCCGATACTTGTACTGGTGATTGTGTCCGGCATACGTCAAAAACCAGTCTTCGCCCGCGCCGCATTGGTATGGGGGGCTTTGTATCTGAGCCTTGGGCTTATGCAGCACAACGCGGCCCAAGCAATGGCCCTGCAAATTGCTGCTGATCGCGGCCATTCGCCCGTTCGAATTGTTGTTAAGCCCTCCTTCGCCAACATCTTTGTCTGGCGCACTGTCTATGAGACATCCGATAGGTTTTACATTGATGCCGTCCGTGCTGGCTTCTCGCCTAAAGCATTTCTAGGTGCTTCAATTGCCAAGCTTGACCAACAAAGGGACTTTCCTTGGGTACAACCAGGCACACAACAAGCTCGTGATATCGAGCGGTTCACTAAGTTCAGCAAAGGTTTCGTTGCCAAAGACCCGCGGCGTCCATTTGAGATCACAGATGTACGCTACGCTTTTATTCCCAATGAAATATCTGCGCTTTGGTCTATCCGCTTATCACCAGATGCGAATATCTCAGACTACGCTGAATACGTAACGCATCGTAATGATGCGCGTAAGAGCGCCCAAACTTTGTGGCGTATGATCACGGAGCCATAACATCCTATGCATCGCCTTCGCATCGAAGGATACTTGTACAAATAGACGACTATGCTAGCGTTTAAACATGATCCAGAAGAACGGTGAAAGGTCACAATGTTTTACAACATCATCATGATGTCACTGACGCAAAGATGTGCTTGGGCATTAACGGCGTTCACGATTGCAGTATTTGTATTTGGACCAACCGTCGCAGACGCTGATGATTTTGACGCCCTTGCAATCGATGTCGCCTTCGAACACACGGACGGCCTTACCATCGCATCATGGTCTATCACCAATACATCAGACAAACCGATCCGGCCTGGAAAAATAGTCGCCAATTATGCCTGTGGTGACGGGTTTGTTGAACGTGTCGAACATGTCTTTCGATATACGATTTCACCCAAAGCAACGCTTAAAGAGGAAGGGTCATTTGTTTGTGCTGGTCGGCAGGAAGCTGTCAGTTTCTTCATCGCAGGTCCGCCTGACAAAAATAAGAGTATCCAGCGCGCCGGAAACGAAATCCTTTATCATATGACGTGCGGAGATGGCACCAAAGTTTTCGTCACCCTGCGTTGGAACAGCAAAGGTTACTACACCTATGAAGCGCCGAATAATGTCTCTGGCATTATCTCTGACAAGGTAATCAAAGATGATGAATTCGTAAGAGGCGTTTGTGGTTCTGTCCCATTACCATCAAGCAAAATCTTAGAGCAGATGAAGAAATGGTTCATTGAAGACATTCTGACGACCAAGGGGGATCAAAAGAAAGGATACTCAAAGGCATCAGGTGGCGGGTTTGCTGTGCGAGGATAAACAACAATAATCGGCATCTAAGAAATACGATCAGGGAGGGGAAATGAAAAACAAGATCATAGTAACTTTACTGTTCTTTGTTCTGCCATTGATAAGCGGGTGTGTTACCACCACCGATAAAGAGGGCCAGGTCATGTTTGCAGACGCGTTGCGTCAACGTGGCACAAACCCCTACATCGAAAACCCTGTTGTCAAAGACCTCGAACACCGTATTCGGGCGATTGCATCTGCGCCACAGAATCTAAATCAGAAGTCCTTCGGGCCAAGAGATATGGAAATTCTGAGCAATTTTGAAGACCGATTCAATTTTCAGGAGATGATGACCTGGATCGAACTCGCACGCTCTTTCGATGCTGCCAAAAAACTTTATGCCGTGACTGGTAACGAGAGTGATTGTGATATCAATAGCGACACGGCTTCATTCATTATCGGACACAATGAGGCGCGGGCCTTTAATTGGGTTTTAGACAAGGGTGAATGCAAGGACGGAAAAGCTCATGGCATAGGCTATGCCATATCCACAGACACCGGATCACCTGCATTATTTACCGGCCGGTTTGACAATGGCACAATGGTTGAGGGTGTGTTTAGTGCGCCAGTCAAAGATGATCGTTTCGCAATCCAAATTGGAGGCGTCACGAATGGAATCCTTACCGGTCGGTCGCTGTCATCAATCTCTCGAAAGACAGGGTACGTCGGCCTTCGATATGGCGACTTTGATGAATCAGGCCAATTTAGCGGGTTTGGTATCAATATCTGGAATTACACTGACGCCATGTTGGTGCGTGGAATTGGCAACTTTGAGAACGGAAAAGCTCATGGCTTTTACGCCAGCCAGGCAAAACGAAACTGGGGAGATGGAAAGGTCTGGAATGCCTGGATTGGCGAGTATCGAAACGGCAAAGGAGAAGGCCTGTTAGGCTGGACTAATGGTGTCAATGACCTTGCTATTGCAGAATACAAAAACGGTAAGAAAAATGGTGTCAGCTACGAACAATATATCGACGTAACAGGCGACTATCACGAATTCATGGTTGGGACTTTTCGCAATGGCAAAAAGCACGGAACCGTTCGCAAGAAAACGGCGAATTCATTCAACGATGCATATTATGTGACAGAAACATATTCCAATGGCCATCAAACGGGGACGTCCGACCAGCCCCCTATCAATATGGGTCAAATATTCGCCATCGCAGCCGGTGCAGCTGTGATTGGTGCATCCGACATTTCTGAAGCTGCAAAGATAGATGTTGCGGGGGC
>Ga0189287_100275_pt1 | contig 16626 bp, 21 predicted proteins | sample UW86minimetaG_FD_130319 | JGI IMG/M metagenome (GOLD analysis project Ga0189287, IMG submission 130319) | Marine microbial communities from the Costa Rica Dome - UW86 mini metaG | ecosystem: Environmental > Aquatic > Marine > Oceanic > Photic zone | place: Costa Rica: the Eastern Pacific... | reverse complement strand
CGATCTTCCTCTCGCCGCTCTCTCGCGAAGAGTTGCGCGCAGTGCAGGAGGCCGGGCTCGACCCCGAGGCGCTCGTCACCGACATCCAGCGCCGCAAGCTCCTGCACCGGACCACGCGGCAGGAAGGCATGCTCTCGCGCCCCGATCTCGACGATATCGAGACCCGCGCCACCAGCGCCTATGGCGAACTGCGCGAGGCATGGCGCTACGACGCGGTCGTCCCGCTGCATGACGGCGAGGGGCACGACAACTGGTCGCGCTTCGGGCTGCCCATCGGCAGTGCCCGCGCCGCCATCAGGACGGTGGCGGCCCTGATCTCGGGCCGGCACACCGGCGGCACCGAATACTGGGAGGCCGACCTGCTGCAATGACCTTCCGATGGTCCTGACCCTTCTCGTCGCCGCCGTTGCCGCCTCCCTTCTAATCGGGGCGGCCTGGGGCTATGCCCTGCCGCTGCCCGAGCGGGTGGAGGGCAACCTGCTGGCCTTCGGCGGCGGGGCCCTGCTGAGTTCGCTGGTGGTGGAGCTCTTCCTGCCCGCGATGGAGACTGCCGGCGCCGGCCCCGCATCGCTGGCGTTGCTCGCCGGTGCGGCGGGGTTCGCCATCGTCGACCACTGGGTCGACGAGGTCTGGGGCGGGCGCAGCGGGCTGAGCCTGCTGGCCGCCATCTCGCTCGACGGCGTGCCCGAGAACCTGGCGCTGGGGGTCGACCTGATCGGGGCCGGCGCCCGCGAGGTTTCGGCCTTCGCCGTGGCGATCATGCTGTCGAACCTGCCCGAAGCCGCCGCCGGCGCCCGCAACATGCGCAACAACGGCTGGTCCGCCCGCCGGGTGGCGGCGCTCTGGGGTATTGCGGCGCTGGTCCTGTCCGGCGTGACCATCGGCGGCAATCTCCTGCTCCAGGACGCGGGCGACAGCCCGCTGGGCCTGATCCGGGCGGTCGCGGCCGGCGCCGTCGTCGCGTCGCTGGTCACCGAGCTGTTCCCCCAGGCCCACCGCGACGGCGACGACCTGACCGGCATCGCCAGCGCCTGCGGCCTGGTCTGCGCGGCCGTCCTGAGCCGTTCGGCAGGCTGATCGGGCAGGGGCTCGCGCATGACACCCTGCGTGCGATTGTCCCGGGAACAAGCACCGCCGCCTGTCGGTTTTTCCCGTGTGCAGCCCGCGAAATCGCCCGGCGAGGGCCGCGAGGTCTGCCCATCCGAGAAAGGACACTCCACCATGACCCATTTCCCCCTGTCACTGTCACGCACCCCGCGCGCACTCTGCGGCGCGGCCGCTGCCGCGCTCTGCCTCGGGCTTGCCCCGGCGGCCGTCGCGCAGGACGGCGAAAGCGAGATGCCGACGCAGGAGGTCACCTTCCTGTCGCCCGAGGGCGAGGAAACCGGCACGGCCACGCTGACCGGCACGCCGCACGGCCTGCTGATCGAGCTTGACCTGCAGCACCTGCCGCCCGAAAGCTGGCACGGGTTCCACATCCACGAAGAGGGCAGCTGCGACCCCGAGGACGGGTTCAAATCCGCCGGCGGCCACTACAATGCCGGCGATACGCAGCACGGCTTGTACCTCGAAGACGGCCCGCATACCGGCGACATGCCGAACCAGTACGTCTCGGCCGACGGCACGCTGAAGGCACAGGTGCTGAACACCTTCGCCTCGCTCGGCGGTGAAGAGGGTGACGTCGCCGGCCGCGCGCTTGTCGTGCATGGCGGATCGGACGATTACGAAAGCCAGTCCTCCGGCGACGCGGGCGAACGGATCGCCTGCGCCGAGATCGAGTGACGCGAGAGCGGCCGGGCCGGACGCCCGGCCGCTTCATCCGGGCAGTGTGATGGCAGCCGCCTCAGACGTCGTCCGAGATCGGGTCGTTGCCCTGCTTGTCCTGTTCCTGTGAAAGAATCTCGTGCACTTCGCGCATCAGGGCATCGCGCCCCTCGCGGTGATGCTCGTGCGCGGCCTCGGCCTGGGACAACCCGGTCAGGACCGATTTGAGATACTGCTCGCGATTGCCAGCCGAGTAGCCTTCGTCGAGCAACAGCTCGTGCAATTCCTCTGGCCCGATGAACCCGCCCTCGCGGGTGCGGAACTTCGTGATATCCGGAGCGTGTGACATGGTTTTCCTCCTGACCAGCCAACAGCCACCCCGCCGCGAATGTTCCTGTCTCATCCACGGCCAGCCCGCTCCCTCAGGCCGGTTTCCGCCGGCCCGTAGGACGGATGCCGCTCAGGCCTCGCCCGAGGGGGAACGTATGCTACATATCCTTCAGGCATTGGGTCGCACGAAATCGTGAGTATCGCGCCAGGCCCCGCATGGCGGGCGCGGGCCTCCCGCTTCCCCGCGGGAAACAGCCTGCCCGGTTGCGCCGGCCGGTCGAAAACCAGATATCGGGGGAAGACGGAACCTCGAGAAAGGTAATCCCATGTCCGCCCGCAGAGTGCTTATCCTGGAAGACCAGAACGTGGTCGCGCTCGACGTGGCCTCTATGCTCGAAGACAGGGGATACCACCCCGTCATCGTCTGCAACTCCGCCGAGGGCGCCAACCGCGCCATCGACCTTGCCCTGCCGGATATCGGCATCGTCGATCTCGGGCGCCGGGAACGCAGCAAGCGGCTCGACACCGCGGTACGCCTCGCCGGGCATGCCCGCCCGGTGCTGTTCCTGACCGATGGCGCCAACCCGCTGAACGACCTGCCCGACGCCATGCGGGACTACGATGTCATCGTGAAACCGTTCAGCGATACCTGCGTCATGCGGTCGGTGGAATTGCTCGTGCTGGGCAAGGGCCTTCAGGGGCTCGACATGCAGGGCGAAACCGCCGCGACCCTCCAGGACCCCGAGGTGCCTGACGGGCGCGCGACCTGAGGCCCGCATTCGATCGACGCACCAAGCCGGTAAGAGGCAGGAACCATGAGCGGCAACAGGCAGGACGAGGTGATTACCTTCCTGGGCAGCCCGGCCCCCCATGGCGGCGCCGAGCCCGATCATGTCGAAACCCATGGCGCCCATGTCTTCCTGGCCGGCGATACCGCGCTGAAGGTCAAGAAGGCGGTGCATTTCGATTATCTCGACTACACCGGGCTCGAGACCCGCGAGACCATGCTGCGCCGCGAACTGGAGCTCAACAGGCCCGCCGCGCCGCAGATCTACCGCGATGTCGTTCCCGTCACCCGCGACGGCGACGATCTCGTCCTCGACGGGGACGGCGAGCAGGTGGAATGGGTGCTGCGGATGCAGCGCTTCCCGAAGGAGAACGAGCTTTCGGAACTGGCGGCGCGTGGCGCGCTGACCGACGACCTGGCCGACAGCCTCGGCCACGAGATCGCCGCCTATCACGACACCGCCCCGCGGCGCGAGGGCAACGGGGCCGCCCGGATCGAGGCCATCCTCGACGAGCTCGACACCGCCTTCGCCGAAATGCAGGGCGCGCTCGGCCCCGACCGGCCCGCCGCGTTCTCACGCCGCGCCCGCGCCGCCTTCGACCGTGCCGCGCCGCTGCTCGACGCCCGCGCCACCGACGGCCACCTCCGGCGCTGCCACGGCGACCTGCACCTGCGCAACCTCGTGCTGATCGATGGCAGGCCGGTCCTTTTCGACGCGCTGGAATTCGACGAGGAGCTGGGCACCTGCGACGTGCTCTACGACCTTGCCTTCCTGGTGATGGACCTGCTGAACAGGGGCCTCTCACGCCCTGCGAACATCGTGCTGAACGCCTGGCTCTATGCCCATGAAGGGCGGCAGGACGCGGGTCTGGCGGCGCTACCGCTCTTCCTTGCCCTGCGGGCGGGCATCCGCGCCATGGTCACGGTCCAGGCCGGCGCGGGCGACGCCCAACGGGTCCGGGACGAGGCGCAGGGCTACCTCGACACCGCCCTGCAAGCCCTGCAAGAAACCGGCCCCCGGCTCGTCGCGGTGGGCGGGCTGTCTGGCACCGGGAAATCCACCCTCGCGCGCCAGCTGGCGCCCGGCATCGGGCGCCCGCCCGGCGCGGTGCACCTGCGCAGCGATCTCGAACGCAAGGCGCTGGCCGGCGTGGCGCCATCCGATCCCCTGCCGAAGGACAGCTACACCGGGGCTGCCGCCCGCGCCGTCTACACCCGCCTGACCGACCGCGCCCGCTACCTGCTCGCCACGGGCCAGTCGGTGCTGCTCGACGCCACCTTCCTGTCGCCCGACGAACGGCACGGGGCAGCGCGGCTGGCGCAAGACCTGTCCGTGCCGTTCACCGGCCTCTGGCTCGATGCGCCGCTCGACACCCTGACCCGCCGCGTCACCGCACGGCGGGGCGATGCCTCGGATGCCGACGCCGAGGTCGTGCGCGCGCAGACGGAAAAGGAAACCGGCCCGGTCGACTGGCACCGCATCGACGCCTCGCGCGGGATCGAGGAGATGACCCAGGCGGCGCAAGGCCTCCTCGGGCCCGGTTCGAAAAGCTAGCCGGTCTGCGTTCGCAGCCATGAACCACACGCCCCCGGACCTTGCGCGGAAGGCAGCCCCGACGTCTCATGCCTCACGGCACGCCGAGGCTCCATCGGGGACACAAGCGGCCAACAAGCCGCCGCGAAGCGTCAGCCTGCACGCGTGGCACCGAGCGCGGCCGGGGCACATCCAGTGAAATCAGTAGCTTAGGGAATTTTGGCTCCGGCGGTAGGGATCGAACCTACGACCAATTGATTAACAGTCGAAATTCTGCGCCTAACAGACCATAACTATGTAAAACTATCAGGCCAGAAATTTTCCATGTAAAACAAGTATTTTCTTGCATTGTTATGCAATGTTCCTAACTTGGGGTAACAGTCGAAAACACGCAAAACTGTTACCCCAGCGTTACCCCGAGGGACAAATTGATTATGGCAAAGGCGATGACAACCAAGGCGGTGGAGGCTTCGAAGCCGGGGCCAAACCGTCGCGAAATTCCAGACCCGGCACTCTCTGGCCTGTACCTTGTGGTCCAACCGAGCGGCGCCAAAAGCTGGGCGCTCCGATATCGTTATGCCGGCAAGCCTCGAAAACTCACGCTGGGCAAATGGCCGATCATGGGAGTGGCAGATGCACGGGCCGCAGCGTCGGAGGCAATCGAGGCGCTGGAACTAGGTAACGATCCTGGCGCCGCAAAAAGGAAGGCCAAGGCGGCGCGCATCGAGGCGCACTTATCCGAGCGCGACAAGATCAAGACGCTACTGGAACAATACGCTAAAAGGCATCTCAGCACTTTGAAATCCGGCGCGACAGTGAAGCGCGAATTGGACCGTCACGTTAGGACTGTCTGGGGGGATCGCGACGTTCAGGACATTGCCCGCCGCGATGTGATCGACCTTCTAGACGGGATAGCCGATAGCGGTCGCGTCGTGAGCGCAAATCGCGTCCGATCCTATCTCGGGACGTTCTTCGGTTGGTGCGTGGATCGTGACATCATCGCCATGTCACCGGCGCAGGGCGTCAAGCCGGTTGCCAAGGAAAAGAGCCGCGACCGCGTTCTGAGTGATGACGAGATCCGATGGTTCTGGCGCGCCTGCGAGGATCTGGGCTTTCCTTGGGGGCCGTTTGGCAAAACCTTGCTTTTGACGGGCCAGCGGCTTGGAGAAGTTGCCGGGATGACCGACGCGGAAATAGAGGGCGGTATTTGGTATCTGTCTGCCGAACGCACCAAGAACGGGCGCGCCCATTCCGTGCCGCTTTCTGAGGCCGTGCGGGCTGTTCTGGCGGACGTGGAGCGGGTAGAGAGCCGCCCCCGCCTGATCTACACCACTACCGGCACAAGCCCACTCAGTGGCTTTCACAAGGGCCGAAATCACATTGCCGAACGCATGTCCGAGATTGCTAGCGAGGAAGCCGGCGAGGCGGTAGAAATTCCGCATTGGACCTTTCACGATCTACGCCGCACCGCCGCTACTGGCATGGCGCGGCTTGGCATCCCCGTTCGCGTCACAGAGGCGGTTCTTAACCACGTCAGCGGCACGGGCGGCGGCATTGTGGCCGTGTACCAGCGACATGACTATGCCGACGAAAAGCGGGCCGCGCTGGACGCATGGGCGCGGCTGGTGGCCGATCTGGTAGAGGGCAGGGCGGACAACGTGGTGCGGATCACGGAGGAAAGGCAATGAATGACTGGGGTATTCCAGATTGGCAATCCGCAGCCAACTACGGCGATACCGGCAAATGGAGTGAAAACCGCTGGCGCTGGGAATTCTTGCGGCGAAGGCACGACCTGCGGGACGAATTCGACGCAAAGGCTGAGGATGAGTTTAAAACTAAGCGCGCCCTATATTCTGAGTTTCCGCAAATGTTTCCCGATGGGCTGTTGCACCCACATGAACCCGGCTTTTGCGTCAGCACAATGCTAATCGGTGGCGAGCTGCAGCAACTTCCAAATCCGCGAATTGGGGAGCAACCTTGGATGGCAATCGAGTGGACAGACAACGTTGTGAGAAAGGTAAGACAGTTCCACACAGAACGGGCACCAGAAGGATATAGAAGAGTTGACTTCGACCTTTCAAAACCGATCGCACCTCAGATTGAATTTGCAAAAGAGTATCTTCTGGATTTGCAGCGAGAGGAACAAGGTAAGGCTGTTCAATTCCGGCGAACGCCTTCAAAGTGGCTGACTTACCTACGGGTTTTGGATGCACGCGAAGCAGGTGCATCGTGGTCGCAGGTATCTGGCTTACTAGATCATACTGCGCAGACCCCTCAAACTGCTAGGGACATGCACAAGCAAGCAACCGCCTTGTGTTTTAACTTCTGAAATTCTTCCGCAATACCTTTAGTGTCACACTGTGCTTAATCAAAGGGCTACGCAACAAAAGGGAGCGTGGCCCATGAATGTCGAAGTGACCAACTGCAACCCGCACCGCAGAATTCCGGCGGTGGCTGTGCAGCAGATGTGCGGCGATATCAGCGCTATGACGCTGCATCGCTGGCTGAATAAGCCCGAACTGGATTTCCCCCGCCCGATGTACATCGGACGCCGACGCTATTGGCGCGAAGCCGATGTGATCGACTGGCTCGAATCCCAGAATACAGAAGCCGCATAAGAAAACCCCCGTCCGTGGCGAGGCGGGGGCTTTCCATGAGTGCGAACTTTTGGAGGTTCGATGGAAAGATACCATGCCGCGCCACCTCGGGCAACCACGAGGTGAGCAAATGAAGCAGCTACAAATCAAATACCTGATGCGCCTGCATGGCGTGACCGAGGCACAGGCACAGGCCCTTGCCTTCCTGATCTGGGGGGCTTCCTGATGACCAAGGAGAGGAAGCCCACGCGCCAGCAGATGTGGCGCAAGCGCCATCCCAAGCGCTACTTGGCGCACCTGACCGTGCAGAACGCGATGCGCCTCGGCGTGATCGAGCGCAAGCCGTGCGAGGTATGTGGCGATCCGAAAACGGACGCGCACCACGATGATTATGACCGGCCCTATGTGGTGCGGTTCCTCTGCCGTCGCCACCATAAGGCACACCATGCCAAGGCGGGTGACAATGGGGCGTGACAAGCGCAACGAGCGGCACCAGCAGCAGTTTACGAAGTGGGTTTACGCTCATCGTCTACTGCCCGCCTGGAAGGCTCTCAGCTACCCTGCGCGTGACGCGTATTTCCACCTTCAGGTGCGTTGCTTTGCTGACACCAAGGCAGCGCGCAACAACAACGGCGAGGTGTTCCGGTCTTTGCGCGATCTGGCCGCCGATATGGGGTGCAGCGTCAAGACGGCTGGGGCGGCATTGGCAGACCTTCAGGCGAAAGGCTGGATCGTGGCGACTGAGCCGTGGCAGCGTGGCACTGACGGTACTGGCAAGACGGCGACGTTTCGGCTGACCATGTTGCCGACCGAGAAGCGCGCGGCGACGAAAGAGCCCGAGCTTTGGCAGGACGGACATGATTATCCCGTGACCGTCTATGGGGCCTATCGACCGAAGCCCCGCGCGGGCCGGAAACGCAATCTGAAAATCCAGAACCCACCCCCCCATTCGGGCACACCACTGTGCCCGAGTAGGGCACACCTGCGCGCGGTGAAGCCGTGAAGTGTGCCCGAATGGGATACGGAATTCGGCCATTGGGGCCGTCTGAGTGTGCCCGAATAGGACACATATCTAATAGCCATCTCCTACGGCTTGAGGCCGGGCGTTGGCCCACTTCCACAAAGGAAAAAGACCAATGAAGCAGAACGCAGAAAACACTCTCGCAGCATGGGCAGAGTTTGCCGCCGGTGAGCAGGTGAAGAACGTGTTGAACGAGTCACGCGCGAGCGGCGCTGACCCGATCTTGCAGATGGATGCCATGATCCTCACCAGCAAGAAGGTCATCGAGATGGCCGAGCAAGCCAAAGCCGAGATCGAGCGTGACCAGTACGGCAATGGCAGGCTTCAGTGAGCCTTCGGCCTTCACGGTTCCTCTCTCGCACATCGCGGGGGAGGGCCGCTTTCAAAGTCGCCCCGTTGTTCTCAAGGGACCGGCGTGGGCTGCCCAATGCGCGCGTTCACAAATCAGAGAATTCGAAGGGCAGGGGGTGGGGCAAAAGTCTGGCCCGACGACCTGGGGACCGCGCGGGGGAGCCAAATTCATACGCGGTCAGTTCGAAGAACATTTTCCCGTACATCAGGAGAAAACCTTGAAACACCTCTCGACAAGCAGTATCATGACTTCGAATGCAGAACGTATGTTCGCATTTTTGATTTCGCCACCCGAGCGGGAACGCCGGTTGAGCATGACAGATGCAGCCCCTGAGCGGGTTGTCTTTCAGTGTTCAAAGAATGGTGGCGCATGACTCCCAGCATTACACAACTCAGGCTGACGCCGGCTTTCGAATTGAAGGCGGCAGCGCATGGCGAGGGCATTATCGAGGGGCTGGCAAGCCCGTTCGGTGGTCCACCCGATGCTTATGGCGACGTGATCGCGCCGGGGGCGTTCTCGGCTTCGCTGAAATCCTACCGGGATATTGGCGCGGCTCCCGCGTTCCTTTGGGGGCATGACCAGCAGCGGCCCATCGGCTTGATCACCAACCTAGATGAGAAATCAGACGGGCTTCATATCCGGGCAAAACTGAACCTGGGCACGGCACAAGGCCGCGAGGCTTTGACCCATGTCGAGGGCGGCAGCGCTACCGGGCTTTCCATCGGATACCAAGTGCCGAAAGGCGGCGCTGAGGATCGCGACGGTCAGCGACTGCTGAAAACGATTGAGCTGCATGAAATCAGCTTGGTCGCAGTTCCTGCGGCGCGTTCTGCGCGCATTCGCCAAGTGAAGAACCTTGCCAGCCAAGGCGAACTTGAACGGCTTCTGAAGGAGGCCGGGCTAGCGCGACGGGCTGCTGAAAAACTGGCTGCGGGCGGTTGGCCCGCGCTGAACGAAACTTCCGAAACCGAAGATCTGGCGCACCTGCTGAAATCAGCGGTGGCAGAAATCAAAGAAGGACTCTGAACCATGGAAAACCTCGAAGTCAAAGAAGCGCTCGGCGCCATCGTGGAAAGCACGAAGTCGCAGGCCGCGAAGATCAAAACCATCGAAGATCAACAAAGCGAGATGCGGAAAGAAGTCACCTCGATCGGCGATAGCCTCATTGGCATCAAGCAAAAGGGTGTAGGCCTCGACAACGGCTTTGGCAGCAAGGCGCCTTCCAGCATGGGGCGCAATGTGATCGAAGACGAGAATTTCAAACTGTTCACGTCGAAGCAGGTGAAGCACGCTCGGATCGAGATGAAAAACACCATTCTCGGCGAAGGCGGTTCGCCGCAAGACCCGGTGGATACCATCGTGCCGTATCAGCACGTGCAGGGGATTGTCGGCGGCGCATTTCGCGAGCTGACCCTGTTGGATGTGCTGCCCGTTGGCACTGCCACCTCCAACACGATCCATTACACCCGCGAGGCGTCTTGGACGAACAGCGCGGCCGAGCGGGCCGAAGGTACGCAGAAGCCGGAATCTACCCTCACGTTCGAGGATGTGAACGCCCCGGTGCGCACCGTGCCGCACTTCCTGAAGGCTTCGCGGCAGGTTCTGGACGACGCGCCGGCGCTCCAGTCGTATATCGACACGCGGATGCGTCACGGGGTGATGCAACGCCTTGAAAGCCAGATCATCGCGGGCAATGGCACCTCACCGAACATCTCGGGCATCACGACGACCGGCAACCACACCGACTTGACCGTTGTCACGGCTGACAACGATCTCGACGCAGCCAGCCGGGCGAAATACCAGGTGAAGTCTGCCGATTTCGCCCCCAGCTTCTATGTCGTGAACCCGGCAGACTGGGGCCGGATCGAGCGCAAGAAAACCGGCATTGCCAGCGATGAAACGCCGCTGGCCGGGGCAGGTAATGCGGTCAGCTACCTTGCGAACGGTATGCAACCGATGCTGTGGGGCTTGCCGGTCATCACCAGCAACTCGATGACCGCTGGCAGCTTCATCTGCGCATCTCGTGACGCTTTGATGCTGTGGGTGCGGCAAGAGACTGCGGTCGAGCTGTTCGAGCAGAACGAAGACGACGTTGAAAAGAACCTCGTGACGATCCGCGCGGAAGGCCGGTTTGCCTTTACGGTATTCCGTCCGGCGGCGGTGATCGTCGGCGCATGGCCCGAGGCATCGTAACAGGTTCCCGCCAAGAACCAGTTGCCTTCTTGGCGGCGCACCCAGCGGGCGGTGGTGCATCAATCAAAACACCCGCCAGCCGGAGTGCCGTATTTCACACTCCTTGCGGCACTCCGGCACCTCTTAACAACTTTGAACAGGCAAGATCATGAGCAAGCGCAAACCGGATGGACTGAAGATCATCGAAGGCACATTCCGTAAGGATCGCAGCAACCCGAATGCGCCTTCTGTACCATCCGGCATACCAGAGGCGCCTGCGTGGCTCTCTGAGCGCGCGTCAGAGCTATTCGCGAGCATTTGCGCGGTACTGGATAGCCTGAACATCGTCAGCCCGGCAGATGAATGCATGATTGCCATGCTGGCCAGCCGGCTTGAGGAAATCGAAACGCTGACGGCAACGATCGAAGATCAGGGCCGGACATACCGGGCCGAAAGCGGGCTTTGGAAAGCCCGGCCTGAGGTGGCAATGCGCAACGAGGCGATGAGGCATTGTCACGCCCTTCTAAGCGAGTTTGGCCTTAGCCCGGCGACCAGAAACAAGGTCACGGCGAACAAGTCCGCCCAGCAAAACCCTTTCGCAGCACTGGATTGATACCATGGCACGAGTTGTTGGCGATATCGCCGTTGAAGTTTCCGCAGACATTGGCCCGCTTCAAAGGGGGTTACGCAACGCGCGTGGCGATGTGACCCGCTTTGGAAATAGCGCCGAACAGATGGCACAGCGCGCCACCCGCGCGACCCTGGCAATGAGCGGGGCAATCGTCGCTGCAACGGCGGCAGGCGCGGCGCTCGCGCATCGTGTGGGCGAAATTGGTGAACGCCTGACCAACCTTTCCCGAGTGGCAGGCACCACGCCGGAAAAGTTTCAGGAGATGGCGGCGGCAAGCCGTTCGGTTGGTATCGAACAGGAGAAACTGGCAGACATACTAAAGGACGTACAAGATCGCGTTGGCGACTTTCTTGCGACTGGCGGCGGTCCTATGGCCGACTTTTTCGAGAACATCGCACCTAAAGTTGGTGTGACTGCCGAACAGTTTGCCCGGTTGAGCGGGCCGGAAGCGCTGCAACTCTATGTCAGTTCGCTGGAAAAGGCGAACCTGTCGCAGAGCGAAATGACCTTCTACATGGAAGCGATGGCGTCGGACCTGACGCTGATGCTTCCGCTTCTTCGCGACAACGGGCGCGAGATGGATCGGTTGGCAAACGAGGCGCGGGACGCCGGCGCCATCCTGTCGAATGAAACGGTCGCCGGGGCAAACGAGCTTGCGGGCAAGCTGCGCGAAATTCGTGATGAAATCCGGGGTGAGCTTGTTCCGGCGATGCTGTCGGTTGAAGACGAGATTATTGCACTTGCGGATTTCGTGAGAGACTTCGGCATTCCCGCTCTACAGGGGCTTATCCAAGGCGCAGGCTGGGCGGCTGAAAAATTCGAATGGCTCGCCAGGGCCATGGCATCGCTGAAGATCGGTTTCAATCTGAGTGAAGGCCCGAGCATTTCCGTTGACGGCAGAGGCCCTGAAGAACCGCCCGAAGACGGTGGCGACGGGCCGTTGACGATTGATGTGCCCACGCCGCCGAGGGGCGTTCCCGTTCGCCCTGGTGGCACCAGTCGTCGCGGTGGGGCCAGTCAGGGGCCTACCGAGGACGATTTTGAACGCCTGCGCGATCAATTCGCGACGGAACAGGAAATCATTCAAGAGAATTACGAACGCCAGCTTGAGCAGCTACAGGAATTCCGCGACCGCAAACTCGCCACTGAGGAGGAATTCAACCAACTGGAAGAGCGGATCGAGAAACAGCACAAGTCGAAGATGCTCGATCTGGAGTACAGGCACCGAGCGGAAAAGCTGCAAGCTGTCATCGGCGGCGGCCAGGCGATCTTGAACGAGATGGGCGCATTCAATTCACAAGCATTGAAGGTCGCCCAAGTCTTCGGCGCGGGGCAGGCTCTGATCAGCACGTACATCGGCGCGGCGAAGGAACTCGAAAAGGGCACGCTGGGTTTCGCCACTGCGGCGGCGGTCATCGCCAAGGGCATCGCGTTTGTTGCCGCGATCAGGGGCGTCTCCGCATCGACTGGCGGCGGTGGAGGTGTCGTCGGTGGTGGAGCGGGTGCTGGAAGTGCTGGGCCGGTGGCCACTCAGGAACCGCGAATGTCGCGCGAGGTGGTCTTGCAACTCAATGGGAGCCGCTTTTCCCGCGAGGACGTGATTTCGCTGTTCGAGCAGATGAACGAGTACATTGAAGACGGCGGCAATATCCGGGTGGTCTGAGATTTGGCCTGTGCAAAAGCGGTAGTTAACCTAGGTGTCTCCTTTAGGAAAATCTATCACTTCTCCCGAGCTTCGCCGGCCACCAAAGATCTCCCGTAACCAATTTGCTTGTTCTTTGACACCCGGCTGATTGAGTTTTTCAATCCTGAACGCAAGTTTCTGCACCTGATCGGTAAAGTCGTCCTTGCCGAGAAGGTTCTTCTTTTCCAACAGGTTGACTAACAAATGGATTGCCATATTCGTCACTTCTTGACGCAGCAAGGCATTCTTTATAGCTTCGTCTCTTTGTTCGTCAGTTAGCATTTTTCAACCTCACTCCCGGCCCACCACCATTTTCTTCGATGAACTCCACGCCAGCCGCTTGGAGGGCGGAGCGAATGGCACTGAGCGCTCCTTTTGCAGGGTAGGGCGTTCCTGACCCTTCTGCGCGTTTAATCGTCATTGAGGATACGCCAGCCCGATCTGCCAGCGTCGCCTGAGACCACCCGAGCAGGCCGCGAGCGGCCCTAATCTGACCCTCTGAAATTTTCACTTGTTCCAATTTAGAACATTCCATATTGTTCCTTTTGGTAACATTACCATAACCGGAGACTGAAACAATGCCCAAGACGAAATCCGACTTTCAGCACGATGCCTGCGTTATCGCCAATCTCGCGCGCGGCGCTGATGTTCTCAGCTTTGTCAGCGACGGTGATCAGAATGATCCACAGGTCAAAGATGCCAGTGAAGCGTTGCCGGTACTGATCGAACAAATCCGCATTCGGGCAGATCAGCTTGTATGTGATTTGGACCAAATGGGAGAAACAGCATGACCAAGACAATAAGCGACTTGCAGCTTGATGCAGTTTTCCTCGCCGGCCTGATCGGAGGGGGTGAGGTGCTGTTTGAAAAGGCGAGACACGGAGCCGATGATGATCCGCTGGCCAAACTGGCGCAAAACTCCATGCCGGCCATCTTTGAAGACATGCGGCACCGCGCCGAAGCCATCGCCAACGAACTTGAGAAGATTGAAGACCGCAGAGGTGCAGCATGAATCCGAAGAAAGAAGCCCACGAAGAAACCGACCACATCCTAGCGCAGGCGGTTAGCCTTCTGGACACGATCTATGATTTCGGAATGGAAAGCCGAGCTCTCGGTAATTCCGACCCTGAAGCTGTTCAGATCATGACACTGATACAGGTCGCGCGCGAAAAGGCCCATGCGGCGCAGGACGCACATCAGAGAGCCGACTGGAATTAGTTTCTACAGCGGCGGATCCAACAATGAAATCGGGGCCACGTGCCCCGGTTTTTCGTTAGGTTCCTTTGTTCACGTGAGCGCGCAAGTCAGTAAGGCCACGCCGGCGCCGAAACAGCCAAGAGAAAGTATCGCAGTTGTCACACCAAGCCGAATATTTTGCGTCATCTTCTGGTCGCTGGCCTGATCTCGCCCTTGCCTGTCGTGAACCCAAGACAGCAAAGTTCCTCGATAAATGAACAGCCACAATAGCGTTCCAAACAACGCACCTGCACCCCATAGCCCAATTACAGGGCCAATGGAAACTTCGCTCAGGCTTGATGTTTGAGAAAGCAATGCGAGCCAAGATCCGCTGTTTAATAGGGTTACAGCCGCAGCACCACCTTTAGACGCGGCTATCTGCCTCTCGGTGTGCATATCCCAGCGCTTATCGTGTTCCGATTCAGGAAACATGCGTTACCCCAAACGTTACCCCAGCGCAAAACTATGTTTGATCAAACCCTACGACGCAAACTAACTAGCTGCTTTCGCTGGTATTTTTGGCTCCGGCGGTAGGGATCGAACCTACGACCAATTGATTAACAGTCAACTGCTCTACCGCTGAGCTACGCCGGAACACGAGGCGCGATATAGCAATAGCCTCCGGTGGCGTCCAGTGGGTTTGTGACAAAAATTTCACCGATCCGGGCAGGGCGGGTCACACGCGCCGGAACGTGGCGTGCTGGGAAAGCTCCCCCACCGGCTCGACACGGTTTTTCTGATAGAGGTCAATGAGATGCGCGAGCACGTTGCGTTCGGCGGCGGGCCACATCTGGGGCGGCACGTCGGTGTAGACCGCCGCCGTCAGCGTGGCGGCGTCCGCCGCGCCTGCCTCCAGTGCCTGCAGGATCGACGCCTCGCGCCCCTCGCGGTGGGCGATCAGCCAGTCGAGCCGCGCCATCGGCGCCGTGATTGGCGCGCCGTGGCCGGAATGGAAGACCTCCGCCCCCATCTCCCGCAACCGCCGGCACGACGTCATGAAATCGGTCAAATCGCCATCGGGGGGCGAGACCAGCGAACTGGCCCAGCCCATCACCAGGTCGCCGGTGAAGACAGTCTCGCCCATGGCAAGGCACAGGTGGTTGCCCAGGTGCCCCGGCGTCCAGAGCGCGGTGAGCGCCCAGTCCTCGCCCGTGACCGTCTCGCCATCCGCCAGCTCCACATCGGGAACGAACCCCGTGTCGATGCCTTCGCCGGCCTCCTCCAGCCCCTGCGCCGCCATCTCCTGCATCACCGCGCTGCGGCCCGACCCCGACGGCCCGAACCCCAGCACCTGCGCGCCCGTCTCCCGCGCCAGCCGCACCGCCAGTGGCGAATGGTCGGCGTGGGAATGGGTCACCACCACGTGCGTCACCTGCTGCCCCGGCCCCAGCGCCCCGAGGATCGCCTGCAGGTGCGCCTCGCTTTCCGGGCCGGGGTCGATCACCGCCACCTGCCGCGCCCCCAGCAGGTAGGTGTTCGTCCCCCGGTACGTCATCGGCGACGGGTTCGGCGCCAGCACCCTTCGCACCCCGCCGCCCAGATCTTCCGCCACGCCCGGTTCCGGGTTGAAATCGCTCTCGTTCATGGCCCTTTCTTACGCACATTTCCTTGGCTAGGTTCAAGCATGTCCTTTCGCTGGCTCAAACCCTACATGCCCCGCAGCCTCTATGGCCGCGCCATCCTGATCCTCCTCCTGCCGGTGGTGACGCTGATGCTGGTGGTCTCGGTGGTCTTCATCCAGCGCCATTTCGAGGGCGTCACCATCCAGATGACCAACTCGGTCAGCCGCGAGGTCCGGCTCATGCTCGACAGCGGCATGACGGCCGAGGAGGTCTCCGACTCGGCGCTCGCCCGCACCCTTCTGATCCGGGTCGACCCGGTGCCCCAGAGCGTGGTGCCGGAGCAGAGCTACCGCCGCTGGTATGACTTCACCGGCGCCACCGTGATCCGCGAGTTCACCGCCCGGTTGCCCGACCTGCTGGCGGTCGACCTGCCGGACGACCAGCGCGTCTCGCTCTTCTTCGAAAGCGATGACGGCCCGATTCGCATGACCTTCGACCGCCGGCGCGTCTCGGCCTCGAACCCGCACCAGCTTTTGGTCAACATGGTGGGCTTTGCCGCGATCATGACCGTGATCGCCTATTTCTACCTGCGCAACCAGCTGCGCCCCATCACGAGGCTCGCCCGCGCGGCCGAGGCGTTCGGACGGGGCCGCCACCTCGAGTACCGCCCCGCCGGCGCGGTCGAGGTCCGCGCCGCCGGCAATGCCTTTCTCGACATGCGCGCCCGGATCGAGCGGCAGATCGAACAGCGCACGCTCATGCTCTCCGGCGTCAGTCACGACCTGCGCACACCGCTCACCCGGCTCAAGCTCGGCCTGTCGATGCTGGATGACGAGGACCGCGAGGCGATGGAGCAGGACGTGACCGACATGGAACGCCTGATCGACGAGTTCCTCGATTTCGCCCGCGGCGCCAGCGAGGGCGAGGCCAAGCCGGTCGACCCCGTCGCACTGGTG
>Ga0189287_100274_pt1 | contig 16641 bp, 11 predicted proteins | sample UW86minimetaG_FD_130319 | JGI IMG/M metagenome (GOLD analysis project Ga0189287, IMG submission 130319) | Marine microbial communities from the Costa Rica Dome - UW86 mini metaG | ecosystem: Environmental > Aquatic > Marine > Oceanic > Photic zone | place: Costa Rica: the Eastern Pacific... | reverse complement strand
TTCTTCAACACCAAAGCCACGGGTGGTTGCGGCAGGTGTGCCTAAACGCACGCCGGACGTCACCATTGGCTTTTCCGGGTCGAATGGAATGCCGTTCTTGTTACAGGTCATGCCAGCGTGTTCCAGGCTGACCTCAGCGTCATTGCCTTTGACACCTTTAGGGCGCAGGTCGACAAGGATAACGTGCGTGTCCGTCCCACCCGAAACGATATCAAGTCCCCGCTCAATCAATGTTTCCGCCAAAACGCGGGCGTTTTCCGCGACGGCCTTTGAATAGTCTACGAACTCGGGGGTCAGTGCTTCACCAAAGGCTACTGCCTTGGCAGCAATGACGTGCATCAACGGACCGCCCTGTAAGCCAGGAAAGACCGCGGAGTTGAATTTCTTACCCAGATCTTCGTTGTTTGTGAGGATCATACCTCCGCGCGGACCGCGAAGCGTTTTATGGGTCGTCGTGGTGACGACATCAGCGAATGGCAATGGTGACGGGTGAACCCCTGTCGCCACGAGACCTGCAAAGTGTGCCATGTCGACCATCAGATACGCGCCGACACTGTCCGCGATTTCACGGAAACGGGCGAAGTCGAGCGTGCGTGGATATGCTGAGCCACCGCAAATGATGATTTTTGGCTGATGCTCCTTCGCCAATGCTTCAACTTGTTCAAAGTCGACTAAATGATCGTCCTTGTTCACGCCATACTGAATGGCGTTGAACCATTTACCTGACTGCGCCGGAGGTGCACCGTGGGTTAAATGCCCACCCGCTGCCAGAGACATCCCCAAGATCGTGTCGCCGGGCTTGAGAAGCGCCATGAAGACGGCACCATTCGCTTGTGCACCAGAGTGCGGCTGCACGTTAACATAAGCGCAATCGAATAGTTTCTTGGCACGCTCAATAGCCAGTGTTTCTGCAACGTCTACAAATTCACAGCCACCGTAATAACGGCGTCCTGGATATCCCTCAGCGTATTTGTTCGTGAAGATACCGCCCTGAGCCTGCATGACCGCGCGCGATACAATGTTTTCAGATGCAATCAGCTCGATCTGATCTTGCTGACGTGAAAGTTCATCTGTGATGGATACGAATAAGTCTGCGTCACGTTCAGCTAGAGACTCGTTAAAGAACTTCTGGTGGTAGTCACTTGGATAATTTGCATTTGCCATAGCGATATAATTTCCGTTGGAATTGATACTAATTATTGGGTTCAGCGAGCATGTCGACACGTCGTGCGTGGCGTCCGCCCTCAAAGTCAGTTTCAAGAAATGCTTTCATAGCGTCGCGCGCGACCTCTGAGCCGACCAATCGTTCTCCAAAACAGACAACGTTCGCATTATTATGCTGGCGTGATAATTTTGCCGTCAGGCTATTGCTGACAACGGCGGCGCGGACGGCCGGATTTCGATTGGCGGCAATGGAAATGCCAATGCCTGATCCACATACGAGAACACCGAATTCAGCGTCGCCGGATTCAATTGCCTTCCCCATCGCAAAGCCAAAGTCGGGGTAGTCGACGCTTTCTGTGCTGTTCGCACCAAGATCAACGACCGTATGTCCGGCTTCAACCAGGTCCTCTTTGAGTTGAGATTTAAGATTGAAGCCAGCGTGATCAGACGCAATCGCTACGGTATATCCCATCTTTTCGCTCATTCCGCTCTGCATGTTCAATCGATCGGACGTTGATCGAGATGACATCAATAATAAGGATGGGGGTTCATACCATATCTAGCGCGGGCCTGCCAACAGAACACTAGTGCACGTGGCATAGTTTTTATGGTTCAGGCAAAAATATCGGTTCGGCTGGGGAAAGCTTTGAGGGCTTCGTGAATCCGATGTGCCTGCCGGACTTCATTTGAGTCTGCGGCATAATATCTTTGTGTGAAATCCAGTCGTTTGCCCCATTGTTCAATATAATCGCGTTTGCGATCCGGTGCAGGGCTCTCACCGGTTAAGGCACCAATCGTACGTTCAAAGTCCGGATGCAGGTCAGGCTGGAATGCCAACGCTTCATAATCTTCAAACGAGATGACACCTGCTGCATAGAGGTTTTCGCTGTAATCCTGCATTTCGCGAGGTGACATATACCGGACATCCGGCACCTGAGGACCGCCCGCAGGTGGTGGCAGGCGCGCAGGTTCTGCGACGTCCTTAGTTTTAACGGTATTTTCCCGGGTGACGAGGTCGCCATCCCGATAGGCTACCAGAGCACGGCTGTTGCTGTGTCCGGCAGTGTCCTGAGCGTCACCCTCTTTTAAAGGGGGCCCAATTGCTAGACGAGAAATATCTAGCGGTAGTGGCGGCTGATCAATCCGCATGCGTCGTAACTCCCATTATTTGAATAATCAGGAGCAAGCACCGTGCCACTTGTTCTCGCGTTGTTTTTCAATGGTTTATTATTCGTTAACGGCTTTCCGGCACGTTTCCTGCCCGGCAAAATTTGCCGGGTGTGACGTAGATTACCGACGGGATGCGATGATGCAGCTATATTGGACAGATATCCGTTTATAGGCGTAAGCTTAATGCAGAACCGGTAAAAATCGGTCAAACCAAGGGAGGCCAGATTGATTGGCCAGGCGTCAAAGCTCTCAAGAATATGTCGCGTAACCAGCGCGGTTGCGGCACTGGCGATGTTTGGTGGCATCAATTTCGCTTACGCCGATACGCCACAAACCTCAAGAGACGCCTTCACATCTCATCGTGCGCTCTACAAAATGGACCTGGGGCATGTCTCCCAAGCCGCAAATATCAGCAGCGCATCCGGTACGATGTATTATCGCTTTGAAGCCTTGTGTGAAGGTTGGGAAGTCGAGTCACGGGTTTCCATGCAACTCGGCTACAATGCAGATGGTGAAACCAGAATGATTGAGACAACATGGTCATTCGGAAGCTTCGAAAGCTATGACGGTGAACAGTTCACTTTTGACGTGGACCATAGTCAGGATGGCGTTTTGCAAGAGATGTTTGCTGGCGAAGCTGGCATCGCGGATGGTGTTGGCTCGGCCCATTTTGATCACGAAGAGAACATTGTCGTGGATCTTCCGAGGGGCACGCTATTTCCTGCCGATCACCTTATGCAAATGCTTGGCGCCGCAAAGGCGGGCGGACGTCATTTCCCAAGAACACTTTTCGATGGCGCAAGCTTAAATAACCCATATCAAGTTAACGGATACATCCTAGGTGCTGTTGTGGATGGCAAACTCGTTCCGTCCGACAAGGCGAAAACCGGTGCAAACCGCCATGTTCCCCGCATAAAAACAAATGCTCAGCGACTCCCGGCGGCGCTTGTTGAGAATACTGAAAAATTACCGGTTTGGCGGATTAGGCTGGCTTATTTTCCGGTCATATCAAAAGACGAGTATCCGGAATTTGAAATAGAGGTCGATTACCGAGAGGACGGTGTCGCGCAACGCATGGTGCAGGATTTTGGTGACTTCACTTTGAACCTGGCACCCCGAGAGTATGAATTACTCTCCAAGCCGGACTGCCAGTAGGCTCCTCTTCATCATCACAGTCTAAATGGGTCAACCATGCGGTTTTAGAATTTGCCGTATCGCAGATCCATCAGCCAAGCGCTCAAAACCCTCATTGATACCATCAAGACCCAGTTCTCCCGTGCGAAGCTGATCTACGGGCAATTTCCCTTCCCGGTAATAATCGACAAATCTGGGCATATCATCGGGCGCTGAACAGCTTCCCATGTAACATCCCTGAAGGCGGAATTCCTTGGCAGCCATCATGTAGGGGGCAATCTCAAAGGTGGCGTCCGCCGGCGTCAGGCCCGCAATCGTTACGGTGCCGCCAGGGCGAAGTGATGCGTATGCAGCTTCGAGCCCCTTAACGGTGCCAGACAATTCGATTGCATGAAGAACACCGCCCGACGTCAGGTCTTTGATGGCTGCGGCTGTTCGGGCTGTTCCCTCGCCTGCATCAACTGTTGCATGGGCCCCCAAAGTTTTTGACAGCGCCAATTTTTCGCTGCGAAGGTCGACCCCAATAATTGGCTCAGCGCCAGCCAGCTTCGCACCCATAATGGCGCTCAGGCCAACGCCTCCAAGCCCGAATACGGCCACAGATTCACCAGGTTGAACATTCGCCGTGTTCGTAACCGCACCAACGCCTGTAATGACAGCACACCCAAAAAGGGCCGCATCTTCAAATGAGATATCAGCAGGCAATTTGACCATCGACGCCCGGTCCAGGACGGCATACTCGGCAAAACACGACACACCGCCCGCGTGGTTGATTGGTTTGCCATTGAGGCTGAGGCGTCTACCGCCACCAACTAACTCGCCTTTCATTTTGCTTTCAAAGCTGGCGCCACACAGATGAGATCGGCCAGACACGCATTCGAAGCATTTGCCGCAACTCATGACGAAAACAAGAACGACGTGATCACCCTCCTGCAGGTCTGTGACGCCGGGACCCACCTCACGGACAATGCCTGCTGCTTCGTGTCCCAATACCGCGGGCAGAGGTCGTGCGCGGATACCTTCGATGGTCGACAAATCTGAATGACAAAGGCCAGCGGCACGTATTTCGACAAGAACCTCGTTCTGCTGCGGTCCATCGAGGTCCAAATCTTCTATGATCAGTGGATTTGAACATCCATAAGGGCGTGCCAGACCCTGCTCATAAAGTACGGCACCACGCATTTTCATAGATTCTCGTTCCTTGGCATTAATTCGATTGATCAGACAATGACGGAGCCATCGTCCCGTTTTGAGATTTCCTTGGCGATCACGTACTTGAGTTTTCGCATCGCGGCATCTTTCAACGCGCGCTCACTTAGTTTTGGATCACCGACCATTGTGATTTCGATATTGGTTCTCGTACAGACAGCCGTCACGCGCATGTAGCTGCCGACCTGCTGCATTTCAAAGAGGACTTCGCGGAGTATGACGTCTTTTGGATCCATATTGCGATTATATGGGGATTTTAGCGTACGAAAACCAACATCTTGTTTAACACGCACAATACTTGCCACTTTGTAGGTTTGGTGGAATCAGTTGAAGCAATCAAATTTCTAGTGGATATCCACAAGTTTGGGCGCAACATCTGGTGACTCTTGAACCCGTATGTGGAATTATTCATCCATGGCTCATTCAGACTTTGTCCATTTGCGTGCCCACAGCGCTTACTCCCTCTGTGAGGGTGCGATTCCGGTCAAAAACCTCGTTAAATTGGCAGCAGCACAAAATATGCCCGCGCTGGGGCTATGTGATACCGATAATCTATTTGGCGCGCTCGAATTTTCTGCCGCAGCCTTGGATGCAGGCGTTCAACCGATCATAGGATGCCAGATATCGGTCAAACTAAGTGACGACGCGCAACCCGCAAATCGTCCAATGTTTGAAGATGGTGGCATCGTCCTGCTCGCACAAAACAACGACGGTTATTTGAACCTGCTGACGTTGCTCAAAATCGCCTACATGGATAGCGAAGACGCCCAGCGACCAGGTGTTACGCTGGAGGAATTGTGCGCCAACGCTGGCGACCTGATTGCTTTGAGTGGTGGTGCTGACGGTGTGCTCGGACGCTTGATCAGAATGGGGAAAGGCGCGGATGCGACGGCGTTTCTGGATGCGATGGCAGATGCATTCAATGGACGGTTCTATATCGAAATTCAACGCCACGGTATGCCCGAAGAGAAACTGACCGAGCCGCAGTTCATCGACTGGGCATATGCCAGGGACCTGCCGCTGGTCGCAACCAACGAGCCGTATTTCCCCGACGAAGGTTTTTATCGTGCTCATGATGCGCTGATCTGCATCAAGCAAGGTGCCGTCGTATCAGTTGAGGATCGTCACAAGTTAACTTCAGACCACTATTTTAAATCAGCCGCGGAAATGCGGGCCTTGTTCGCGGACTTACCTGAGGCCATTGAAAACACGCTTACCGTGGCCAGACGGTGCGCTTTCGTGGTCGAGAAGATCGCCCCTATCCTGCCGCCTTACGATTGTGGAGATGGCATTACCGAAGCCGACGAATTGAAACGTCAGGCGCATGACGGATTGACGGAACGATTAGCTGAGCATGTTTTCACCAAAGACATGGACGCCGCAGCGCGCAAAGAGGCCGAAGCCCCTTACCGTGAGCGGTTGGACTATGAATTGGATGTCATCAATCAGATGGGATTCCCGGGATACTTCCTGATCGTTGCTGATTTTATCAAATGGGCAAAGGATGAAGGTATCCCCGTGGGTCCCGGGCGTGGATCGGGCGCTGGCTCTGTGGTGGCGTGGTCGTTGACCGTCACCGATCTTGATCCATTAAGATGGGGATTGCTGTTTGAGCGATTCCTGAACCCTGAACGTGTGTCCATGCCGGACTTCGATATCGATTTCTGCCAGGAACGCCGCGATGAAGTGATCCGTTATGTGCAAAAGAAATACGGTCGAGATCACGTTGCACAGATCATCACATTCGGAAAGTTGCAGGCTCGTGCTGTGCTGCGCCATGTCGGGCGTGTCCTCGAGATGCCTTATGGTCTTGTCGATAGAATTTCAAAGATGGTGCCGAACAACCCGGCAAACCCGGTCACCCTGAGCGACGCGATCAAGACTGAACAGGATCTGCGGAACCTGATCAACGAAGAACCCGACATCAAGTACATGGTCGAGATCACACTTAAGCTTGAAGGTCTGTATCACCACGCGTCGACCCATGCGGCGGGTGTTGTGATTGGTGATCGACCGCTGGAAAAACTCATCCCGCTTTATCGCGATCCACGCTCAGACATGCCCGTGACAGGCTTCAACATGAAGTTTGTTGAAGACGCAGGACTTGTGAAGTTTGACTTCCTTGGCCTGAAAACACTGAGCGTCCTGACCAAGGCAGAGAATTTCGTCAACGCAAAGGCGAAGAATGGTGCTGATAAACTTGATCTGATCAAGATACCGCTGGACGATCCCGAAACCTTCAAAATGATCAGCCGCGGCGATACCACCGGCGTGTTCCAGCTTGAAAGTGCGGGCATGCGCGATGTGTTGCGCGGCCTGAAACCGGATACATTCGAAGACATTATCGCTGTTGTGGCCCTTTACCGACCGGGCCCGATGGACAACATTCCAAGTTATATCCGGCGTAAGCACGGCGAAGAAGAAGCCGACTTTTTGCACCCAACGCTTGAGCCTGTTCTGAAGGAAACCTTTGGTATTCCGATCTATCAGGAACAGGTGATGCAGATTGCGCAGGTACTGTCCGGTTACACACTCGGCAACGCGGATTTGCTGCGCCGGGCGATGGGTAAGAAAATCCAGTCTGAGATGGACGAGCAACGGCAGATATTTGTCGAAGGCGCTGTGGCCCGTAACGTCCCGGAAAAACAAGCTGACGATATCTTCAACGTGGTCGACAAGTTCGCGGGATACGGATTTAACAAATCTCACGCCGCTGCTTACGCGCTGGTCGCCTATCAAACGGCCTACATGAAAGCCAATCATCCGGTTGAATTCATGGCTGCATCGATGGCGTTCGATATGGGTAACACGGACAAGCTCAATGTTTTTCGTCAGGAACTGGATCGCCTGGAAATTCCGCTGTTGCCGCCAGATATCAATGCCTCAGTGGCGTCGTTTGCGGTTGAGACTGTTCAGACAGCCGAAGACGGCGAGAAAGACGGTGTTCGCTATGCGCTGGCGGCTGTTAAGAACGTTGGCGCGGCGGCTATGGATATGCTCGTCAAAGAGCGCGAAGAAAACGGCCCGTTTGAGTCCCTCAGTGACTTTGCCAATCGGGTTGATCCTCAAAGCGTCAATAAGCGCCAGCTAGAGAATCTCGTTCGCGCCGGTGCATTCGATCGGCTTGACCCAAATCGTCGACGCGTTCACCGAGGCATGGAAACTGTTGTTGCTGTTGCAAGTGCTGCTGCGGCGGATCGAAATTCAAACCAGATCAGTTTGTTCGGCGGCGAGGACGCCAAACCTCAAGAAATCAGATTGCCGGATATTGATGACTGGCAGTCGATGGACAGGTTGCGCGAGGAATTTGATGCCGTTGGATTTTTCCTGTCTGCACACCCCTTGGATGCCTATGAGCGTGTCCTTGCCCGAAAACGGGTTCGGTCATCCTCAGAAGTCCTCGCAGCACAGGAAGTTGGAGCCGTAAGATTGGCGGGAACGTTCCTCTCGAAAAAGGAAATGACCAGTAAATCTGGAAAACGGTTTGCCTTCATTTCGTTTTCAGATGCATCCGGTGTGTTTGAAGCGACAGCTTTCTCTGAGGTCCTTGCACAGCAAAGTGAGCTTTTGGTCGCAGGCAATTCGATGATCGTCGACTGCGCGGTCTCGTTTGAAGGCGATAGTGCGCGTATGACCATTCAACGCCTCGAAAGTATCGAAGTCGCCGCCGCAGCGGCTGCAAATGCCGCCAAGGAAATGCATTTGTACGTCGACAGTATTGATCCGTTGCCGTCGCTCCGTGATGTGCTGGCGCGCGACCGGGACCTGAACGGCGAAGGCCGGCGCAAAAAGGGTAAGGTCGTCGTGACGGCGAAACTTCGTGACGTCAACGAAGAGGTGATAATTAATCTGGGCGACGACTATGGTCTGTCACACGAGCTTTCGCTGGCGGTCAGGTCCCTCCCCGGTATCCTCGACGTCAAGGAACTCTGACCCAAAACAGAATTGTCATGGTGACATGATATCCATGAAACCGGCTTGAACCGGGGCGTTGAAACCGTAAAACTCTGATCATGTTTAAAGACTTCACATGGCAAGCATTCCTGATGGGCTTGATTGCGGCGGTTGTCGGTTTCGCCAGCTCGTTTGCAGTTGTTGTTGGCGGTCTGATTGCGGTCGGTGCCAGTCCTGAGCAAGCCTCGAGCGGCCTGATGGCGGGCGCGATTGCGATGGGTGTCGCGGGCATTGTGCTCGGCATGATGACCAAGATGCCGATTGCAGCAGCCTGGTCGACGCCGGGTGCAGCGCTGATGGTGACGACCGGCGCCGTCGAGGGCGGATTTGAAGCGGCGGTCGGTGCGTTTCTGCTCACCGGCGCGCTGATCATTCTGGCAGGATTTTGGAAGCCGCTCGGGCGCTGGGTTGCGCTGATTCCAACCGCAATTGCCAGCGCGATGCTGGCGGGTGTCCTGATGGGGTTATGTCTGGCACCGGTGAAAGCGGCCGCAACGGCACCCGAAGCCGCTCTGCCCGTTATTCTGGCCTGGGCGATTGTGGCCCGGTTAAAAAGATTATGGGCCGTGCCAGCGGCTGCACTGGTCGCCGTGATTGTTGTGGTCATGCAGGGGGACGCGATTCTGCTGACGTCCGTTTGGCCGCAACCGGTTCTTGTCGTCCCGACTTTCACGTTAGGCGCGTTGGTCGGCATTGCCCTGCCGCTCTTCATTGTGACCATGGCGTCACAGAATATCCCGGGCATCGCAGTGCTGCGGTCTTATGGGTATGAGCCGCCTTCTGGCCGCCCGATTGCCGTGACCGGTGCGATCTCGATGATCTTCGCGCCGTTTGGTGGGCATACAACAAACCTGTCGGCGATTGTCGCCGCGCTTTGCGCAGGACCGGACGCACACGAGGACCCTGCCAAGCGCTATTGGGCGGCGATCTCCATGGGAATTTTCTCGGTTGTGCTGGGGTTGTTGGCGAGCCTCGTGATTGCCGTGGTGCAGGCCGCGCCGCCGTTACTCATTGAGACGGTTGCGGGATTGGCATTACTCGGCCCCCTCGCCGCGTCGCTCAAGAACGCGCTGGATGATGAAGATATGCGCGAAGCCGCCGTGGTGACGTTCATTGTCGCAGCCTCGGGCCTGACGATTGCCGGGATCGGCGGTGCGTTCTGGGGCTTGATCGCGGGCGGTGTGATCTTGATTTTAAAGCGGCTCGGAAAAACGTAGTCCCCCCTCACCTGTCCTCTCCCCCATTTTATGGTGGAGAGGGACTCACGTATTTATGCACAGTTCCATTATCCCTCTCCTCTTTTTAGGAGGAGAGGTTAGGTGAGGAGGTTTGTATAACGAATAAAATAGACCCTACATATTCCGGCGGTATTTGCCGCCCGCTTCGAACAGCGCGTCGGTGATCTGGCCAAGTGAGCACACGCGAACCGCATCCATCAGCACGGCAAACACGTTTTCGTCGTTGGTCGCGGCGTGTTGCAGACGTTTGACCATCTCGTCGGCTGAGGCTGCATTGCGCGATTGGAAGTCTCGCAGGCGCGTGATCTGGCCTTTCTTTTCCTCTTCCGTCGAGCGACGAAGTTCCGGCGTCACATCCTTTGGCGGGTTTGGATTCCGGTATGTATTCACGCCGATGATCGGCAGCTCGCCGGTATGCTTGAGCGTCTCGTAATGGATGCTCTCTTCCTGAATCTTGCCACGCTGGTAGCCGGTTTCCATCGCCCCCAGGACACCACCCCGCTCGGTGATACGATCAAATTCCTGAAGTACGGCCTCCTCAACAAGATCGGTCATTTCATCAATGATAAACGCGCCTTGGGTCGGGTTTTCGTTTTTCGCCAAGCCCCATTCCTTGTTGATGATCATCTGAATGGCGATGGCGCGGCGGAGGCTGTCCTCGGTCGGCGTTGTAATGGCCTCGTCATAGGCATTCGTATGCAATGAGTTACAGTTGTCATAAACAGCAATCAACGCCTGTAGGGTCGTGCGGATATCATTGAAATCCATTTCCTGCGCATGCAGTGAACGCCCGGACGTCTGAATATGATATTTGAGTTTTTGCGAGCGCTCGTTGGCCCCGTACTTGAAGCGCATGGCCGACGCCCAGATGCGACGTGCAACACGCCCCATCACGGAGTACTCGGGATCCATGCCATTTGAGAAAAAGAAGCTGAGGTTTGGCGCGAAGTCATCGATCTTCATGCCGCGCGCAAGATACGCCTCAACAAATGTAAATCCGTTGGCGAGCGTGAAGGCAAGCTGGCTGATCGGGTTCGCCCCGGCTTCGGCGATGTGATAGCCGGAGATCGATACGGAGTAGAAATTTCGTACCCGGTGCGCGACGAAATACTCCTGAATATCGGCCATCATCTTCAAGGCAAATTCAGTTGAGAAAATGCAGGTGTTCTGGCCCTGGTCTTCTTTGAGGATGTCGGCCTGCACGGTGCCGCGCACGGTCTCAAGCGTCCAAGCCTTAATCTTTTCGATCTCTTCATCGGTCGGTGCACGGTTGTTGTCGGCTTCGAACTTTGCGACTTGTTGATCGATAGCGGTATTCATAAACATCGCAAGTATTGTCGGCGCGGGACCATTGATGGTCATGGATACGGACGTTGTCGGGCTGCAAAGATCGAACCCGTCATAGAGTACTTTCATGTCATCAAGCGTTGCAATCGATACGCCAGAGTTACCGACTTTCCCGTAAATGTCCGGGCGCTCGTCCGGATCAAATCCGTACAGTGTTACGCTATCGAATGCGGTCGACAGACGTTTGGCATCTGAGTCCCGCGACAGAAACTTAAAGCGTTCGTTTGTGCGAAACGGATCGCCCTCGCCCGCAAACATGCGCGTCGGGTCTTCGCCTTCGCGTTTGAATGCAAATACGCCCGACGTATAGGGGAAGCTGCCCGGCAGATTTTCCTTGAGGAGAAACTTAAGCAGCTCACCTTCGTCTTCAAACTTTGGCAAGGCGACACGCGAGATGCGGTTGCCGCTCAGGGTTTCGCGCTGAAGGTTGTAGCGGACTTCCTTGTCTCGGATTTTGACCACGTAGTCATCGCCGGAATAGCTCTCAACCACACGCGGCCAAATCTCGATGAGCTTTTTGGCGCGGGAGTCCATGGCGCTGTCCCGTGCAGCAATCAGTGGGTCCAGTCCGCTGGCGTCATCGCCCGCCTCGCCAAGCATGCGCTTACTCTCACGCAACTGCTGACGCTCACGGGCGAGTTTCGATTGTTCTTCAATTGTCGCGTGATAGTCGCGTACGGTTTCTGAGATTTCAGACAGGTATCTGGCACGTTCCGGTGGGACGATGGTCTGGCCGGGCTCGGAAATTTTTGCGGTCACGGGCGCGATTGTGCAACCGAGATCTTTGAAGCCCCGCTCGTTGAAGACGCCAAGGAGTTCCTGGTAAAGGGCAGTGACACCCGGGTTAGCAAACTTCGACGCCATACACCCAAAGACAGGTATATCGTCCGGGGATTGAGAAAAGGCCTCGCGGTTACGCTGAACCTGTTTGCGCACGTCGCGGACCGCGTCCAGGGCACCCTTGCGATCCATTTTGTTAATCGCAACAGCGTCGGCATAGTCCAGCATATCAATTTTTTCAAGCTGGCTTTGGGCACCAAACTCAGGCGTCATCACATACAACGATACGTCAACGAGATCGACAATGGCACCATCGCCCTGCCCGATTCCAGGTGTCTCGACAATCACCATATCGAACCCGGCTGCCTTGGTGGCGGTCACGATATCACCAAGATACTCGGGCACTTCGGTCTTCGAGCCGCGCGTCGCGACCGAGCGGAAATAGAGGTTTGGCGCATCAATGGCGTTCATTCGAATGCGATCGCCCAATAGCGCGCCATTCGTTTTCCGTCGGGTTGGATCGATGGCAATCACGGCAATGTTTGGCTCTTCGGAGTACAGACGAAAACGTCGGATCAGTTCATCGGTCAAAGATGACTTACCTGCACCGCCCGTCCCGGTAATCCCCAAAACAGGCGCTTTGTCATTCTTGGCTGCGCTGTCTCGTAATTTTTTCAGGTCAGCGTCTGGTAGCTTGCCGCGCTCGATCGCCGAGATCACACGCGCTAAATCCTTGTGATCGCCCTTCTCCAGCTTACCAAGCGATTTCGGTAAATCTTCCGTCGGATCAACATCCGAGACTTCGATCATATGCTGGATCATGCCTTGCAGACCCATCTGCTGACCGTCCTCGGGTGAATAAATTCGCGTTACACCGTAATCATGGAGTTCCTTGATTTCAGGCCCGACAATGACCCCGCCACCACCACCAAAGATTTTAATATCTGAACGCCCGGCTTCCTTAAGCAGATCGACCATGTACTTGAAATATTCGACGTGACCGCCCTGATAGGATGATAGAGCAATCCCCTGCGCGTCTTCCTGGATTGCCGCATCGACAACTTCGGCAACTGAACGATTGTGGCCGAGGTGGATCACCTCAACGCCACCACCTTGAAGGATACGCCGCATGATATTGATCGAGGCATCGTGGCCGTCAAAAAGGCTCGCCGCTGTTACAAACCTGACCGGGTTTTTGGGCGTGTAAGATTTTGTGGCTACGGTTTTCGGAGACTGGCTATCCGCTCCGCGCTTCCCATCGTCTGGCATGGCGTCCTCTCCCCAAGGATGAACTGCAAGTATATCCCACCGCACCTTTCGTTTCGAGGTGCCGACCAGAATAAATTACCTTCCGTTTACGTTAACGTAAAGTAACATAGGAAAATATTTGGGTCAAAGGGCATAGCTAATTTCGCTACTGGCGTGACCCCCCTCACTTGTCCTCTCCCCCATTTCATAGGGGAGAGGGACTCTCGCATGGATGCACAGTTCGTCGTATCCCTCTCCTCCTTTCAGGAGGAGAGGTTAGGTGAGGCGGTTGGTCGCAACTTGGAAATGAGTTTGCAGCGATGATTGACAAAACCGGGTCAGCGTATGACCTTCCGGCCAAACGTAACGGCAAAATGCCGCCATTTGGAGGAAGACACTATGGACGAGAGTAAAATGCACCCGGAAACATTGGCTCTGCACGCGGGATACCGTAGCGACGAAACCAACGCGGTCGCGGTGCCAATCCATCAGACCACCGCATACGAATTCAACGACACGCAGCATGCGGAAAACCTGTTTGCGCTCAAGGAATTTGGCAACATTTACTCGCGCATAATGAACCCGACGTGTGATGTGCTGGAAAAGCGTATCGCCGCAATGGAAGGTGGCGTTGCTGCGCTCGCCGTTGCATCGGGTCAGGCCGCGTCGACGTATTCAATCCTCAACCTATGCCGCGCCGGCGACAACTTCATCAGCTCCACAGACATCTACGGTGGCACATGGAACCTGTTTGCAAACACGCTCAAGGATATGGGTATTGAATGCCGCTTTGTTGATCCAGCTGACCCGGAAGCCTTCCGCGCGGCCACGGATGAAAACACACGGTGTTACTATGCTGAGACACTGCCTAACCCAAAGTTGAACGTATTCCCCATCAAGGAAGTCGCGGATATCGGGCGCGAGCTTGGCGTGCCATTGATTATGGACAACACAGCATGTCCCCTCCTCTGCCGTCCTTTCGATCATGGTGCGGCGGTTGTTGTGTATTCGACAACGAAATATCTCGGCGGCCACGGGACTTCAATCGGTGGTATGCTGGTTGATGGTGGTAACTTTGACTGGGAAGCTGGCGGTGACCGATTCCCAACATTGAACCATCCTGACGCCAGCTATCATGGGGCCATCTGGACAGAGGCTGTAAAGCCACTCGGCCCGATTGCCTACATCATTCGTGCACGTGTGACGTTGCTGCGCGATATCGGTGCTGCCATGAGCCCGATGAATGCATTCCAGTTCATCCAGGGCGTAGAGACTGTGCCGCTGCGGATCATCAAGCATAGCGAGAACGCGAACAAAGTTGCGGCGTTCCTGAACAGCCATGACAAAGTTGAAAATGTCATCCACCCATCCCTGCAAACCGGCGAAGCAGCGCGCCGTCGCGACGCGTACATGACAGGTATTCCGGGATGCTATAGCGGTCTTTGTGGTTTCGAATTGAAAGGCGGCGTCGACGCTGGTCGTAAGTTTATCGATAGCCTCGAGTTGCTGTATCACGTTGCGAACCTTGGTGATGCAAGGTCATTGGCTATTCATCCTGCATCAACAACGCATTCTCAGTTGTCCGCAGAAGATCAGGCGGCATCTGGTGTGACACCTGGATATGTTCGCCTGTCGATTGGCATTGAGCACATCGACGACATCCTCAGCGACATTGGTCAGGCGCTCGATAAAGCTTAATCACGAAATCCCCCTCACCTGTCCTCTCCCCCATTTCATCGGGGAGAGGTACTTACCTATGAATGCACAGTTCCACAATTTCCTCTCCTCCTTCAAGGAGGAGAGGTTAGGTGAGGAGGTAAGTGCTATGCGTTGAAGTCGAGGCCCCAAGGGCGATAACGTTCTGGGTCATCGGACCAGGAATCGCGGACCTTCACGAATAAAAATAAGTGCACACGTGTCTCGAACATGTATTCAAGATCTTTGCGAGATGCGCTGCCCAGTTCTTTAATGCGGGCACCTTTTTTTCCAAGTACGATTGCCTTTTGGCTATCACGCTCGACAAATATGACCTGTTCAATCCGGATCGAGCCGTCCTTTTGCTCAGTCCAGGTTTCGGTCTCAACGGTTGCCGCGTAAGGCAATTCCTGTTGAAGCTGAAGATATAGTTTTTCCCGTGTGACCTCAGCTGCGAGCATACGTGCCGGCATGTCGCTGATCTGATCTTCGGGGAAAAGCCATGGACCTGGCGTCATACGCGCGGCGCAAAATGCCAGAAGGTCGGGCACGCCATCGCCGGTCAGCGCAGAGATCATGAACGTGTCCGAGAACAAATCCATGTCGCCGAACTCTTTGGTCAGTGCCAGCAAGTTCGATTTTTCGGTATCGTCGACTTTGTTCAGGACCAAGACCGGTGCTGGTGAGCCCGGTCTGTCGGCTTTGCGTTTCTCAAGCCCGGCAATGATACGGCGTGTGTTATCGTCAATCGTGCCACGAATAGAATCAACAATAAGCAAAATTAAATCTGAGTCCTGTGCCCCGCTCCACGCACTGGCGACCATGGCACGGTCCAGCCGACGTCGCGGCTCGAAGATGCCTGGCGTATCAACGAACAGGATTTGCGCCCCATCTTGAATAGCAATTCCAAGCACGCGGGTACGTGTTGTTTGTACCTTAGGTGATACGATTGAAACCTTGGCACCCACCGCTTTGTTGACGAACGTAGATTTGCCTGCATTGGGGGCGCCGAGAACGGCGACAAAACCGGCGCTGATTTGTTCATCGATGGCGGTCATGACTGATCCTTGTTTATTATGTTTAAAAGAGCTTCGGCAGCAGCCTGCTCGGCCGTGCGTTTATTGCTCCCCTGCCCGCTCAATGCGGTGAAACCTTCTACGTTCACCTCGACGCTGAAAACCGGTTGATGGTCCGGCCCTTCCTGACCAACAACGCGGTATGAGGGTAATCCCAACCCACGACCTTGCGCCCATTCCTGCAACGTCGTCTTGGCGTCTTTCGGTGGGCGACGGTTGTCGCGCATCATGTCTATCCAATTTGCATGGACAAATTTTCGCGCGGCCTCAAGACCACCATCCAAGTAGATCGCTGCGATGACAGCTTCGGTTGCGTCTGCAAGTAATCCTGGGTTTTCACGGCCACCGGTCATGTGCTCACCATTAGAAAGTGATATTTGTTCAGCAAGGCCGATCTTGCCGGCAACAGTCGCAAGCGCATCGCGCTGCGCAAGCGCGGTAAAACGATAGCTGATTTCCCCTTCGGCTTCGTCGAGATAACTCTCAAGTAGCAACTCGGCCAAAATCAATCCGAGGACCCGGTCGCCGAGGAACTCCATGCGTTCATTTGATTTTAGGCGCTGCTCTGTTGCGCTGGAGTGGACCAGTGCCTGGCGCAGGAGGTTCACTTCCTTAAAGGTATACCC
>Ga0189287_100273_pt1 | contig 16740 bp, 19 predicted proteins | sample UW86minimetaG_FD_130319 | JGI IMG/M metagenome (GOLD analysis project Ga0189287, IMG submission 130319) | Marine microbial communities from the Costa Rica Dome - UW86 mini metaG | ecosystem: Environmental > Aquatic > Marine > Oceanic > Photic zone | place: Costa Rica: the Eastern Pacific... | reverse complement strand
TGATCCGGCAGGTCGACCCGATGGTGCCGGTGAAGCAGGTCCATGCGAGCCGGGGGAAGGCCGCGCGGGCCGAGCCGGTGGCGGCCCTCTACGAGCAGGGGCGGGTGCATCATTGCGGCGACCTGGGCGCGTTGGAGGACCAGATGTGCGCGATGACGGCGCAGGGGTTCGACGGCAAGGGCAGCCCGGACCGGGTGGATGCGCTGGTCTGGGCGCTGACGGAGCTGATCGTGGAGCCGGCGGCGAAGTGGCGGCAGCCGCAGGTGCGGGCGGTTTGAAAGGGGCGGGCGCGGTCGAGAGGCGGCGCCCGCAATGCCATCCGGATGCGTGATATGGACGGCACATGCGGGGTATGCTCTGGTAGGGGCCGGATTTGACCGGGACTATGCGGGCATTGGACAGGAAGCTCAGAGAAGAGTGCAGGCTGCTTCGCAGCATGACCTCCGAGGAGGCCTGTGACTGGCTGATCGCGCGGCACCCGACGTCTCCGCAAATCGTCGATCACCGGTCATGGGCCCCGCGGGAGCAGAACCGGCTTTTGCATTTCTATACGTTCGGAAGGCTGCCGCATGCGGCGGGGTGGGGGTATGAAAAGCTGCTGAAGATCACCTCGGTCCAGCGGTTTGCGCGAGCCATCGAGGCGGCGCTGCCTGACATCGAGGCATCGCGGATGGACCTGCTGGCATATTACCTCTTTCCCGCGTTAAGGGATCGGGCGCGCACACCGAAGGAGAAGGAGGTGGCGGCGCGGCTGATGGAGATCGTATCGGCCATGTCGGAGGACGCGACCGGGCATTGAAGGCGGGGCATGAGGGTGCCTCGCCTTTTTCGATTCCGGTGCGGAGACGCGGATCGCTGGGCCGTGGTGCGGCGAACCGACATCCGCGGAAGGCAATTTATCCCTGCCAAGTACATCGAACATTCGAGCGTGCCACTTCGATTGCCAAATCGCCGTGCCGTGGGGACGGGCAGGCGATCGCGCGGCGGGCTGAAGCCCTTGATTCCGCGCGGGAAATTACCGCGAGGCGGGGCATGCAACGGCCACCGTTCGGTGGCGTAGCACTCCCCTAAGGCTTTCGGTGTCGATTGCCTCTCGAGCGACAGGCCGGGTGACCGGCGAGCAGCAGAGCAAGGAGACCCCGCAAATGATCGTGGATTTCTTCCGTCAGCGCGGCGCAGAGCCCGCGGTGCCCGAACAGAAGGCCAGCGCCACCGGCCCGATCATGGCGTGGCATGGCGCGGGCCGGGTGGCGTGGAGCCCGCGGGACAGCGTGACGCTGACCAGGACGGGGTTTTCGGGCAACCCGGTGGGGTTTCGTTGCGTGAAGATGGTGGCGGAGGCGGCGGCGAGCCTGCCCTTGGTGCTGCAGGACAAGGCCGAGCGATTTGCCGAGCATCCGGTGCTGGGGCTGATCGCGCGGCCGAACCCGATGCAGGGGAAGGCGGAGCTGTTCGAGGCTTTGTATGGTCAGCTGCTGCTGACCGGGAATGCCTATGTCGAGGCCGTGGGTGGCGGCGAGGGGGTGATGCCCGCCGAGCTGCACGTGCTGCGCTCGGACCGGATGAGCGTTGTGCCGGGGGCCGATGGCTGGCCCGTGGGGTATGAATATGCCGTGGGCGGGCGGCGGCACCGGTTCGACGTGACCGAGGCGCCGGCGGTGATCTGTCACCTCAAGAGTTTCCATCCGCAGGACGACCATTACGGGCTGTCGGCCTTGCAGGCGGCGGCACAGGCGGTGGATGTGCACAACTCGGCCTCGCGCTGGTCGAAGGCGCTTCTGGACAATGCGGCACGGCCGTCTGGCGCGGTGGTCTATCGCGGGGCGGACGGGCAGGGCACGCTCAATGCCGACCAGTATGACCGGCTGGTGTCGGAGATGGAGAGCCATCACCAGGGGGCGCGGAATGCCGGGCGGCCGATGCTGCTGGAAGGGGGGCTCGACTGGAAGCCGATGGGGTTCAGCCCCTCGGACATGGAGTTCCAGAAGACCAAGGAGAGCGCGGCAAGGGAGATCGCGCTGGCCTTCGGGGTGCCGCCGATGCTGTTGGGGATACCGGGCGATGCGACTTACGCGAATTACCAGGAGGCGCATCGGGCGTTTTATCGCCTGACTGTGCTGCCGCTGGCGATGCGGGTGGCGGCGGGTGTGGCCGAGTGGTTGGCGGGGTTTGCGGGCGGCGGGCTGGAGCTGAAGCCCGATCTCGACCAGGTGCCGGCGCTGGCGGCGGAGCGCGATGCGCAATGGCGGCGCGTCGCGGAGGCGGATTTCCTGACGGATGGGGAGAAGCGGGCGTTGCTGGGGCTGCCGGCGTTGCCTGTCGAGGGGGATGACGATGCCGGATGAAGGCGTGCGTTACGGGTTCGAGGCGTTCGAATGCGCGCCGGCGCTGCGGCTGGAGGCCCATGAGCGGGTGTTTCGGCTGCACCTGGAGCAGCTGACGCAGCGGCTGGACAAGATCGAGGCCTCGATCGAGCGGCTGGAGCGGCGGTTGTGGCTGGCGGTCTACGGCGTGGCGGCGGCGCTGCTGGCGCAGGCGGTGCTGCCGTTGGTGGAGAGGATGCCTGGGTAGGTGGGGTGCCGGTGGGTGCCGGTGGGTGCCGGGCTGAAGCCCGGCCTACGGGGGGCAGCGGGGTACGGAGGTCGAGAGATGGAAAAGGTGATGGCGATGGATGGGCAGTTGGAACGGAAGTTCTGCCGGTTCGAGGGCGAGCTGGCGGTGCAGGACGGGGCGGTGATCGAGGGGTATGCGAGCCTCTTCGGGGATCGCGACCGGGGCGGCGATATCGTGGTGAAGGGCGCCTATGCGGCCTCGCTGAAGCGGCTGGCCGAGGAGGGGCGGCAGGTGAAGATGTTGTGGCAGCATGACCCGGCCCAGCCGATCGGCGTGTGGGACGAGGTGCGCGAGGATGAGCGGGGGCTTTACGTCAAGGGCCGGCTGCTGGAGCAGGTGGCGCAGGCCAGGGAGGCGGCGGCGCTGATCGCGGAAGGCGCGATCGACGGGCTGAGCATCGGGTACCGGACGGTGAAGGCCGTGAGGAACGACAAGGGCCGCAGGCTCTTGCAGGAACTGGAGCTGTGGGAGGTGTCGCTGGTGACGTTCCCGATGCTGCCCAGTGCGCGGGTGGGGGCGAAGGGGGAGACCCCGGATGCGCCACACATGCGTGAGTTGGCGCGGGTTTTTGATGACGCGCGCCGGGAGTTGGCGCGGGGATAAGGCGCGCCGGAAACCACCACAATCCACGAGGACAAGCGATGAGCAAGACCGGGACGCAGTCTCGGGCCGGGGAAGATGCGTCTCCGGTCGCCGAGGTGAAGAACGCCGTGTCGGGTTTCGTAAGCGAATTCAAAAGCTTTCAGGCCGACATACAACAACGGATCGAGAAACAGGAAGAGCAGATGACGAAGATGGAACGCAAATCCGCCGGGCTGAAGCGCCCGGTCCTGGCCGCCGCCGAGACGGGCGCCGCGCCGCATCAGAAGGCGTTCGACGCCTACCTGCGTTCGGGCGACGATGACGCCCTGCGCGGGCTGGAGATGGAGAGCAAGGCGATGAGCACCGCCATGGCGGGCGATGGCGGCTATCTTGTCGATCCGCAGACGGCGGACGTGATCAAGAGCACGCTGGCCTCGACCGCGTCGATCCGGGCGATTGCCAACGTGGTGCAGGTGGAGGCCACGTCGTTCGACGTGCTGATCGATCATTCGGACGTGGGCCATGGCTGGGCCACCGAGAGCGGCAGCGTGAGCGAGACCGGCACGCCGACCATCGACCGGATCACCATTCCGCTGCACGAGTTGTCGGCCCTGCCGAAGGCGAGCCAGCGGCTGCTGGATGACAGTGCCTTCGATATCGAGGCCTGGCTGGCGGGGCGGATTGCCGACAAGTTCGCGCGGGCCGAGGCGGATGCCTTCATCAACGGCGACGGCAGCGACAAGCCGGTGGGGTTCCTTACCCATACCATCGTCGATGACGCGTCCTGGGCGTGGGACAGCCTGGGCTATGTGGCGACTGGTGTCGATGGCGGGTTCGACGGGGGAGAGGCGATCATCGATCTCGTCTATGCGCTGGGGGCGCAGTACCGGGCGAATGGCACCTTCGTGATGAACTCGAAGACGGCAGGCGCCGTGCGCAAGCTGAAGGATGCCGATGGCCGCTTCCTGTGGTCGGACGGGCTGGCCGCCGGGGAGCCGGCGCGGCTGCTGGGCTACCCGGTTCTGATTGCCGAGGACATGCCGGATATCGCGAGCGATGCGATGGCGATTGCGTTCGGTGATTTCAACGCCGGCTACACCATCGCCGAGCGTCCGGACCTGCGCGTGCTGCGCGACCCGTTCAGCGCCAAGCCGCATGTGCTGTTCTACGCGACCAAGCGCGTGGGCGGGGACGTGAGCGATTTCGCCGCGATCAAGCTGCTGAAGTTCGGCCTGTCCTGATCGGAGACGAGGCGGGCGGGGGCACCGGCCCCCGCCTGATGGGCGCGGAGATGCCGCGCGACGGGCTTGAAGTTCCTGGAGTAGGTCCATGATTTTGATCGAAGATTCACCGGTGGCACTGGCCGCGCTGCCCGTCGAGAAGTTCAAGGCCCACCTGCGGCTGGGCACCGGGTTTTCCGACGGCGATGTTCAGGACCCGGTGCTGGAAGGGTTCCTGCGGGCGGCCATCGGGGCCATCGAGGCGCGCACCGGCAAGGCGCTGATCGAGCGGGCGTTCACCTGGACGCTGTCGGCGTGGCGCGATGAGACCGGGCAGGCGATGCCGATTGCGCCTGTCACGGGGATTACCGGCGTGGTGATGCGCGCGGCGGATGGCGGCGAGAGTGTTGTCGATGCCGCGGGGTACCGGCTGGAGGAAAGCGCGGTGCGGCCGGTTTTGCGGCCGGCGGGTGCGCTGTTGCCGGCGATTCCGACCGGGGGGAGCGTGGTTGTCAGTTTCACCGCCGGGATGGCGGAGGAGTGGGGCGGGCTGCCGGCCGACCTGGGGCAGGCGGTGCTTTTGCTGGCGGCGCATTACCACGAATACCGGCACGAGACGGCGTTGGGCGGGGGGTGCATGCCGTTCGGCGTGACCAGCCTGATCGAGCGGTACCGGAGCATGCGGCTTTTCATGGGGTCGGCGTGATGGGGCCGGTGCGGTTGAACCGGCAGCTGGTGCTGGAGGCGCCCGAGCGGGTGGCCGATGGCGCGGGCGGCTGGAGCGAGAGCTGGGCGGCGCTTGGCACGCTGTGGGCCGATATCAGCGCCCGCACGGGCCGGGACGCGCGGGGCGAGACGGCGGGCATGTCGGTGGCGCCTTACCGGATCATCGTGCGGGCGGCGCCTGTGGGGGCGGTGTCGCGGCCGGTGCCGGGGCAGCGGTTTCGGGACGGGACACGGATTTTCGCCATCCGGGCGGTGGCGGAGGCGGATAAGGGCGGGCGGTACCTGACCTGCTTTGCCGAGGAGGAGGTGGCGCTATGAGCTACGGGATGGCGGCGGCGTTGCAGGAGGCCGTTTTCGCGAGGTTGAGCGGCGATGCGGGGGTGACCGCGCTGGTGGGCGGGGCGGTGTACGACGCGCTGCCGTCGGGGACGGTGCCGGCGTTGTACGTGGTGCTGGGCTCTGAGGATGCGCGGGCGCGGGCGGATGGGTCGGGGCTGGGCGCGTGGCACCGGTTCACGGTGTCGGTCGTCTCGGATGGCACCGGGTTTCATGCCGCCAAGCAGGTGGCGGCGGCGGTCAGTGATGCGCTGGTGGATGCGGATCTGAGCCTGAGCCGGGGCCGGCTGGTGGCGCTGCATTTCTGGCGGGCAAGGGCCCGGCGGGAGGGCAGCGGGAACCTGCGGCGGGTCGATCTGACCTTTCGGGCGCGGGTGGAGGAGACGTGAGCGTGCCGGGCTGAAGCCCGGCCTACGGGGATCAATTCAACTTCGGAGAGAAAGCAATGGCAGTGCAGAATGGCAAGGACCTGCTGGTCAAGATCGACCTGACGGGCACGGGCAATTTCGAGACGGTGGCGGGGCTGCGGGCGACAAGGGTCAGCTTCAACGCCGAGAGCGTGGATGTGACGAGCCTTGAATCGGCGGGGGGCTGGCGGGAACTGCTGGCGGGCGCCGGGGTGAAATCGGCGTCGATCAGCGGCTCGGGGATCTTCCGCGACGAGGCGAGCGACGAGCGGGCGCGGCAGATCTTCTTCGACGGGGAGACGCCGGATTTCCAGGTGGTGATCCCGGATTTCGGGGTGGTCGAGGGGCCGTTCCAGGTGGGCAGCATCGAGTATGCGGGGACCCATGACGGCGAGGCGACCTATGAGCTGTCGCTCGCCTCGGCCGGGCAGCTGACCTTCACGGCGGCCTGATGCGCGGCGGGGCCAATCCATGGAGCGGCGAGGTGGCACTGGTGATCGGCGGGGAGCGGCGTGTTCTCAAACTGACGCTGGGGGCGCTGGCGGAGCTTGAGGCGGCGCTGGAGACCGGGACGCTGGTGGAGCTGGTGGAGCGGTTCGAGGGCGGCGCGTTTTCGACGCGGGACGTGTTGGCGCTGGTCGTGGCCGGTTTGCGGGGCGGCGGCTGGCAGGGGCGGGCCGGTGACCTGGTGGCCGCCGAGATCGAGGGCGGGCCGGTGGGCGCGGCAAGGGCGGCGGCGGAGTTGCTGGCGCGGGCGTTCATGCTGCCCGAGGGGGCGGGATGAGTGCGGTCGACTGGCCGGCGCTGATGCGGGCGGGGATGCGTGGGCTGGGGCTGCGCCCGTGGGAGTTCTGGGCGCTGACGCCGGCGGAGCTGGAGCTGATGCTGGGGAAACCGGGCGGCGTGGCGCCGCTGATGCGGGGGCGGCTCGACGAGTTGATGCAGGCCTATCCGGATGGGCAGGAGGAGCGAGATGGAGACGAGTGAGCGGATGGACGATTTCGACCTGCAGGTCGAGGCGATGGAAGAGAGCCTCGGGCAGGCCACGGAGATGGCGGCGGCGTTCAATGGCGAGCTGGCCAGGGTGCGGGATACGTTTGCGGGCACCGGGCAGGATGTGGCGACACTGGAGCGCGGGATCAGCCGGGGGCTGAACAAGGCGATCCGTGGCGCGGTGCTGGAGGGCGACAGCCTGTCGGATGCGCTGCAGAACCTGGCCAACTCGATGATCAATGCGGCGTTCAACGCGGCGATGCGGCCGGTGACGAGCCATATCGGCGGGCTGATCGCCAATGGTGTGAGCGCGATGGTGGGCGGGTTTTCCCCTTTCGAGAAGGGCGGGAGCTTCGCGCAAGGCCGGGTGATGCCCTTTGCCAGTGGCGGGATCGTCAGCGGGCCGGTGACGTTCCCGATGCGCGGGGGCACCGGGCTGATGGGCGAGGCCGGGCCGGAGGCGATCATGCCGCTGAGGCGGGGGCCGGATGGCAAGCTGGGGGTGGCCGCGCAGGGTGGGCGGGCCGTCAGCGTGGTGATGAACATCACGACGCCCGATGCCGAGGGGTTCCGCCGGAGCCGGGGCCAGATTGCCGCCGAGTTGGGCCGGGCCATCGGGCGCGGCAGCCGCAACCGTTAAGGGGGAAGAGAGATGTTTCACGAGGTGAGGTTTCCCGCGTCGCTGAGTTTCGGCTCGGTTGGCGGGCCGGAGCGCAGGACGGATGTGGTGACGCTGGCCAACGGGTTCGAGGAGCGCAATACGCCGTGGCGGCATTCGCGGCGGCGGTATGATGCGGGGGTGGCGCTTCGGAGTCTCGACGATATCGAGGCGCTGCTCGCGTTCTTCGAGGCGCGGCAGGGGCAGGTCTTCGGGTTCCGGTGGAAGGACTGGACCGATTACAAGTCGAGCGGGGCGAAGGCGGAGCCGGGCCCGGAGGACCAGGTGATTGCCGTGGGCGATGACGTGACGGCGGCGTTCCAGCTGGTGAAGCGGTACCGGTCGGGGCAGCAGCTGTATGACCGGCCGATCTGCAAGCCGGTGGCGGGCACCGTGCAGGTGGCGCTGGGCGATGTGCCGCAGCAGGAAGGCGTGCATTTCGAGGTGGATACGGGCACCGGGATGGTGACGTTCCATCATCCGCCGAATGCGGGCGCCGAGATCCGGGCCGGGTTCGAGTTCGACGTGCCGGTGCGGTTCGCGACGGACCGGATCGAGACCAGCCTCGCCAGTTTCCAGGCCGGCGAGGTGCCGAGCGTGCCGGTGGTCGAGGTGCGGGTATGAGCGGGCTGGACGTAAGCCTTCAGGCGCACCTCGAGGGCGGGCATACGACGCTGTGCCATTGCTGGGCGGTGACGCGGGGCGATGGCGTGGTGATGGGGTTTACCGATCATGACGGGGCGCTGTCGTTCGAGGGGATTGCGTTTCGGGCCGATACGGGCCTGAGCGCGCTGGCGTTGCAGCAGACGACGGGGCTGTCGGTGGACAATACCGAGGCGATGGGCGCGCTGAGCGATGCCGCGATAAGCGAGGTGGATATCGAGGCGGGCCGCTATGACGGGGCCGAGGTGCGGGCGTGGTTGGTGAAATGGCAGGATGTGAGCCAGCGGCAGTTGCTGTTTCGCGGGCGGATCGGCGAGATGCGGCGGAGCGGCGGGGCCTTCGAGGCGGAGCTTCGGGGGCTGACGGATGTGCTGAACCAGCCGGAGGGGCGGGTTTATCAGAAGCCCTGCGGGGCGGTTCTGGGGGATGGCGCTTGCGGGTTCGACCTGGGGACGCCGGATTACACGGTGGAGGCGGCGTTGGTGGCGGTCGAGGCGCGGCGGGTGTTTCGGTTTGCCGGGCTGGACCAAGTCGAGGACGGGTGGTTCCGGTTCGGGTCGCTGACCATGGTGGATGGCGCGGCGGAGGGCCTGTCGGGGCCGGTGAAGCGGGACCGGATCGAGGGCGGCGAGCGGGTGGTGGAGCTGTGGCATCCGCTGCGGGCCGGTGTGGTCGTAGGTGATGTGGCGCGGCTGGTTGCGGGGTGTGACAAGCGGGCGGAAACCTGTCGATTCAAGTTCAGCAACTTCCTGAACTTCCAGGGGTTTCCCGATATTCCGGGCGATGACTGGTCCTATACCGATCCGAGCCGGGCGGGTCGGCTGGATGGCGGGAGCCGGCGATGAGCGGACCGGGAGATGAGGTGGTGCGGGCGGCGCGGGCGTGGATCGGGACGCCGTACCGGCACCAGGCGTCGTGCAGGGGAGCGGGGGCGGATTGCCTCGGGCTGGTGCGAGGCGTTTGGCGCGAAGTCAGGGGAACCGAGCCTGAAATTGTGCCGGCCTACAGCTTCGACTGGGCCGAGGCGTGTGGCCAGGAGCGGCTTTGGCGGGCGGCGTTGCGGCATTTCCTGCCGGTGGAGGCCGGCGCCGAGGCGCCGGGCCACCTTTTGCTGTTCCGTATGCGGGAGGGGTCGGTGGCCAAGCACCTGGGCCTTCAGGCCCGGTGCGGCGAGGGCGCCAGTTTCATTCACGCCTATTCGGGTCATGGCGTGGTGGAAAGCCCGTTGAGCGCGCCGTGGCGGCGCCGGATCGTGGCCCGTTTCGCATTTCCGCAAGGAGTATAGACCATGGCGACAATTCTGCTTTCCGCGGCCGGGGCCGCGATCGGCGGCTCGATCGGCGGCACCGTGCTTGGCCTGTCGATGGCCGCCGTGGGCCGGTTTGCCGGGGCGATGATCGGGCGGTCGATCGACCAGCGACTTCTGGGGCAGGGCTCGGACGTGGTGGAGACCGGCCGGGTGAGCCGGCTGCGCCTGACCGGGACCGGTGAGGGCGACGCGATTGCGCGGGTGCATGGGCGGATGCGGGTGGCGGGGAATGTCATCTGGGCCACGGAGTTCCGCGAGACGAAGGCGGTGTCGGGAGGCAGCGGCAAGGGCGGGCCGCCGACGCCCACGCAGGTGAGCTATAGCTATTCGGTGAGCCTTGCGATTGCGCTGTGCGAGGGGGAAATCGGCAGCGTGGGCCGCGTCTGGGCCGACGGGGTGGAGCTGGCGAGGGATGCGTTGACCATGCGGGTCTATACCGGCACGCGGGACCAGTTGCCGGACCCGAAGATCGAGGCGGTCGAGGGGGCGGGCACGGTGCCGGCCTATCGCGGTACGGCCTACGTGGTGATCGAGGACCTGGACCTGACGGAGTATGGCAACCGGGTGCCGCAGTTCACCTTCGAGGTGCTGCGCCCGGCGCCGGCGGAGTTGCCCGGGGCCGAGCTGGACCCGGCGCATGCGGTGCGCGGGGTGGCGCTTTTGCCGGGGAGCGGGGAGTACATGCTGTCGACGGAAGAGGTGTGGTCGGGGTTCAGCATCCTGGAATCGGCCTTTTCCAATGTCTCGACGCCGGCGGCGAAGGGGGATTTCAACGTCGCGCTGGAGCAGTTGCAGGGGGAGTTGCCGTCGTGTCGGGCGGTGAGCCTGGTCGTGAGCTGGTTCGGGGATGACCTGCGCTGTGGCCATTGCATGGTGCGGCCCAAGGTGGAACGGGACACTGCCGACGGGTTTGCCCGGCCCTGGCAGGTGGCGGGGCTGACTCGGTCGAGCGCCGAGCTGGTGCCGCGCGACGAGGGCGGAGCGCCGGTTTACGGGGGCACGCCGACGGACCAGTCGGTGCTGGAGGCGATTGGCGCGCTGAAGGCGGCCGGGCAGGAGGTGATGTATTATCCCTTCATCCTGATTGACCAGCTGGCGGGGAACGGGTTGGGCGACCCCTATGGCGGGGAAGAGCAGCCGGTTCTGCCGTGGCGGGGGCGGATCACCACGTCTGTTGCGCCGGGGCGCGAGGGCAGCCCGGACGGGAGTGCGGCGGCGGCGGCCGAGGTGGACGCGTTTTTCGGCACGGCGAGTGCGGCGGATTTCGCGCTGGCGCCCGAGGAAGAGGACGAGGAAGAGTTCAGCGAGGGCGGGGAGAACCTGGCCTATGCGCCGCTGGCCTATACCGGGCCGGTGGTGAACAGCCCGGTGCTGTATGATGGCCCCGACGAGTGGAGCTATCGGCGGTTCATCCTGCACCAGGCGATGCTGTGCCTGAAGGCGGGGGGCGTGGAGAGCTTCTGTTTCGGATCGGAAATGCGCGGGCTGACCACGATCCGGGGGGAGAGCAACAGTTTCCCGGCGGTAACGCATCTGGTGGCGCTGGCGGCGGAGGTTCGGGCCATCCTGGGGCCGGAGGTCAAGATCAGCTATGCCGCCGACTGGTCGGAGTATTTCGGCTATGCCCCGCAGGATGGCAGTGGCGACCGGATCTTTCATCTCGACCCGCTCTGGGCCGATGACAACATCGATTTCATCGGGATCGACAATTACATGCCGCTATCGGATTGGCGGGATGGGGCGGATCATGCGGATGCCGGGGCCGGGGCGATTTATGACATCGACTACCTGATGGGCAATGTCGCCGGGGGCGAGGGGTATGACTGGTACTACCACTCGGAGACCGCGCGGGCGGCGCAGATCCGGACGCCGATCACCGATGGCGCACATGGCGAGCCGTGGGTGTGGCGGTACAAGGATATCCGCGGCTGGTGGGAGAATGCGCATCACGACCGGGTGGGCGGTGTCAGGGCCGAGTTGCCTACGGCGTGGGTGCCAGGGTCGAAGCCTGTTCGCTTTACGGAATATGGCTGCGCCGCCATCGACAAGGGGACGAACCAGCCCAACAAGTTCCTCGATCCGAAATCGTCCGAAAGCGCGGTGCCGCATTTCTCGACCGGTCAGCAGGACGAGCTGATCCAGTTCCAGTACCTGCGGGCGATGGCGGGGTATTGGGGCGATCCGGCCAACAACCCGGTGTCGGAGGAATATGGCGGGCCGATGGTGGACATGGCGCACGCCTATGCCTGGGCATGGGATGCGCGGCCCTATCCGTTTTTTCCCAATGACGTCGAGCTTTGGAAGGACGGGGAGAATTACCTGCGGGGGCACTGGATCACCGGGCGGGTGACCGCGTGGCGGCTGGCCTCGGTGGTGGAGGAGATCTGCGGCCGGGCGGGGCTGGAGGATTGCGACACGGGCGGGCTGCACGGGCATGTGCGCGGCTACCTGGTGGAGCAGGTGGCCGAGCCGCGGGCGGCGTTGCAGCCTTTGGTATTGCGCTATGGGTTTGATGCAGTGGAGCGCGGGGGCGCGTTGGTCTTCAGGCAGCGGGACGGGCTGGCGGATCACGTGGTCGATGTGGACCGCGTGGTGCGCGATGACGAGCGCGACGGTGCGATCGAGGAGGTGCGTGGGAGCGAGGAGGAGCTGGCGGGCCGGGTCAGGCTGCGCTTCATCGAAGCGGGGGCGGATTACGACGTGATCGCGGAAGAGGCGGTGCTGGGCGTGGATGACGCGACGGTCTCGACCTCGGAGATCCCGCTGGCGATGACGCGGGCCGAGGGGCGGCAGACGGTGGAGCGCTGGCTGTCGGAATCGCGGGTGGCGACGGACATGGTGCGGCTGACGCTGCCGCGCTCGCGGCTGGCGGTCGGCGCGGGGGACGTGATCGTCTTGCCCGAAGAGGGTGGGGAGGGGTATTTCCGGGTCGACCGTGTCGAGATGCTGGCCCATGCCCAGAAGCTGGAAGCGATCCGGATCGAGCCGGAGTGCTACCGTCCGGTGCTGGTTGACCCGGAGGTGGGGCCGCTGCGCGGGTTCGATGCGCCGGCGCCGGTGACGCCGTTCTTCCTCGACCTGCCGCTGATGACAGGGGAGGAAGTGCCGCAGGCGCCGCATATTGCGGTGACGGCGCGGCCCTGGCCGGGCTCGGCGGCGGTTTACGTGGCAGACGGAGGCGAGGATTTCCGGCTGGACCAGGTCCTGGAGGCGCGGACGCCAATCGGGGTGACTGAAAATGCGTTGGTGCCGGCGCCGGCGGGGGTGTTCGACCGGGGGCCGGCGCTTCGGGTGCGGATGCTGCATGGCGGGCTGGAGAGCGTGGGTGAAAGCCGGTTGCTGTCGGGGGCGAACCTGTGTGCCATTGGGGATGGCAGCCCGGGGGGCTGGGAATTGGTCCAGTTTCGCGATGCAGCGCTGGTGGGGGTGGATACCTACGAGATCGGGCACCGGCTGCGCGGGCAGTTGGGCACGGAGGTAGAGACGGTCTGGCCCGCGGGATCCTACCTCGTGCGGCTGGACGGGACGCCGCGGCAGATCGGGCTGACCGAGGGGCAGATCGGCCAGGCGCGGCATTACCGGGTGGGGCCGGCGAACCGGCCGGTGGATGACGCGGCCTATGTGCATACGGTGCTGGCCTTCGAGGGGGCGGGGCTGCGGCCGTTGAGTCCGGTGCATTTGTCCGTGAACGGGGTGCCGGGGGCGGATATGGCGTTCGGCTGGGTGAGGCGGACGCGGATCGGGGGCGACCGGTGGGAGACGCCGGAGGTGCCGCTGGGCGAGGAGGCGGAGCGGTATTTGGTGCGCGTCGTGCAGGGGGAGAGCGTGCTGCGCGAGGAGATGGTGAGCGCGCCGGGCTGGATTTACACGGCGGCGCAGCAGGGCGCGGACGGGCTTGCGGGGGCGTTCGAACTGCGGGTGGCGCAGGTTTCCGCGCTGGTTGGCGCGGGGCGGTTCGCGGTGTTGGGGCTGGTGGCGTAGGTAACCCAACGCTCGCTTTTGCCGTCAGGGAGGTGGGTTTGCACCCACCCTACGGCGGGGTGAGGTCCCGGCTCGGGGGCCGGGACGGGGAGGAACCGGGTGTCGTTACCCGCTGGCGCAGTCGACGCAGCGGGTGGCGGCCGGATCGAGGCGCAGGCGGGCGAGCGCGATGGCGTCGCCGCAATCCTCGCAATAGCCGAACTCACCCTCGTCCATTCGGGCGAGGGCCGCCTGCAGCCGGGCGCGTTCGGTCTTCCGGCGGGTGGCATTGGCCCGGGCCATCGCCTGGTTTTGCAGGGCGTCCATGCGGCTCAGCCGGCCGACGGCCTGTTGGTCGAGTTCGACCGTGGCCTGGCCCGCTTCGCCCATCTGGTCCTCCGCGTCCAGTTCGGCCAGCCGCGTGACGATCAGGTCGCGAAAGGATTTCTGGCTTTCTTCATTCATTCTTGTGAAAGCTCCCATCACGCCTTTGCATTTTACGCGCCGTGCCTAAATGGTATAGTCCGGCATGCCCATGAGGAGCAATGACATGGCTGAAACCCGTACCAAACTGGCCGAGCTCGACCCGGTCTGGGCCCGGATCCGGTCCGAGGCCGAAGAATCCGTCGAGCATGAACCGCTTCTGGGCGGGGTCGTGCATTCTTCGATCATGCACCACAAGACACTGGAGTCGGCGCTGGCTTACAGGGTGTCGATGAAGCTGACCTCGAACGAGATGTCCGAGCAGATCCTGCGGGAAATCTGCGACATGGCCTATGCCGACGACGACAGCCTCGGGCTGGCGGCGCGGGCCGATATCGTGGCGGTCTATGACCGCGATCCGGCCTGCGACCGGTTCCTGCTGCCGATGCTGTTCTTCAAGGGGTTCCAGGCGATCCAGGCCTACCGCGTGGCGCATTGGCTGTGGCGGAAGGGGCGGCGTGACATGGCGCGATTCTTCCAGATGCGCGGTTCGGAAGTCTTCGGCGTGGATATCCACCCGGCCGCCCGGATCGGCAAGGGGATCATGATCGACCATGCCCATTCGATCGTCATCGGCGAGACGGCGGTGGTGGGCGACAACGTGTCGATGCTGCATTCGGTCACGCTGGGCGGGACCGGCAAGGAAGAGCAGGACCGCCATCCGAAGATCGGCGACGGCGTGCTGATCGGGGCGGGCGCGAAGGTGCTGGGCAACATCAAGATCGGCCATTGCAGCCGGATCGCCGCGGGGTCGGTGGTGCTGCAGGAAGTTCCGCCGTGCAAGACTGTGGCCGGCGTGCCCGCGAAGATCGTGGGCGAGGCGGGGTGCGACCAGCCCTCGGTGAACATGGACCAGTTGCTGGGCGTACGCTGAAAATGGTTACGTCCCGGGCGTGATACGGGCCTTTGGCAGCGTGTCATTCCTGGAAAACAATAAAGCCCCGGAGGATGTCCGGGGCTTTGTCGTGTCGGGTCCTTTAGAAATCAGAAGGTCGAGTTGAGGGCCGTCTTCTCGGCTTCCCGTTTCTTCTGGGCGCGCTTGTAGGCGAAGACCTCGTCGCGCGGGGTCCAGTTGTAGCGGGTGTCCTTGCGGACGATTTCCCAGAACAGGTCGCCGGCGTTGCGCCACGGGTCGAGGACGATGCTGTCTTCCATCCGGTCGCCGCGGCGGCCGAGGATCGTGCTCGAATGCTCGAGCCGGAGGTTGTTGTAATTGGCGATGGCGCGGTGAATCTCGAGCGTCTTGAACCGTTCCATCTGCAGGCGGATGTCGAGGTCATGTGCCCAGTGCCAGCACAGGCCGCGGGGTTTCTGGCCGAAATTGACCTTGGTGTTGTGGGCCAGCGGGCTGCTGTCCTCGATCTGGTACTCGATGACGAGCTGGTCGACATAGGTGTAGACGACGCGGGCGGCGCGGGCCGCTTCCTCGGGGTCGACGCCGGGGCCGAGGTTGAGGAAGGCCTGCCGCAGCTTGTCGATTTCGGCGGCGTGTTTCTGGGCCGAGGCATCGCGGAACGCCTGGTCGAACAGCTTGGGGGCCGGAACGGTGCGTACCTTGCGGGTGCCGGTGGCGGTTTCGATTTCCCTGAGCGTGCCATTCGTTGCCGTGCTGCTGCCGGGGGCGAGGCTGTTCACGTTGTCCGAGAAGCTGGCCGAGGTAACGGGCGCGCGCACATCGTTGGGTGCATCGACGCACCCCATGGCAAGCAGGAGAAGCGGAACGGTGGCAAACCGTTTGGCGGTCGAGATCATGTACACGGAATCCAATCGTCGTTGGCACTTTCCCGGGAAGCTAGTCTCGGCGGTGGGGGAAGTCGATAGAAGGGCGCAGATTGTGTGCCGGGGGTGGCCGCGGCGCATCAGTTCGCGATCACGATTTCGTTAGGTGCCGCGCTGCCCCCCGCCGGTGTGGCGGGAGGCTTGTGTGCGCACGGCCGGGTCAGGCCAGCATGAGCATCGGGTTCTCGAGGTTCTGGACGATCTGTTCCAGAAGCTGCGCGCCGAGCGCGCCGTCGATGACCCGGTGATCGACCGAGAGGGTGACCGACATGACCGTGGCGACCGTCAACTCGCCATCCTCTCCGACAACCGGTTTCTTCACGCCCGAACCCACGGCAAGGATACCGCCATGGGGCGGGTTGATGACGGCGTCGAAATTGTCGATCCCGAACATGCCGAGGTTGGAGATGGCAAAGCTGCCGCCCTGGTATTCCTGGGGGCTGAGCTTGCGGTCGCGGGCGCGGGTGGCGAGATCTTTCATCTCGGCCGAGAGGGTCGAGAGCGACTTCATGTCGGCATCCTTCAGCACCGGCGTGAAGAGCCCGCCCTCGATCGCCACGGCGACCGCCACGTCGGAGGCCTTCATCTTCAGCACCCGGTCGCCCGCCCAGACGGCGTTGGCATCCGGCACGGCCTGAAGCGCGAGCGCGCTGGCCTTGATGATGAAGTCGTTGACCGACAGTTTGACGCCGCGGCTTTCGAGCTGCTTGTTGAGCTGGCTGCGGAATTTCAGCAGCGCATCAAGCTTGATATCCCGGCGCAGGTAGAAATGCGGGATGGTCTGCTTGGCCTCGGTCAGGCGGGCGGCGATGGTCTTGCGCATGCCGTCGAGCTTGACTTCTTCGTACTCGCGACCCTCGTACATGGCGGCGACAGCATCGGCGGAGGGGCCGACGGGCGCGGCGGCCGGGGCTGCGGCGGGTGCGGCCTTGTCCTCGGCCTTGGCGGGGGCGGCGCCGGGTTTGGCGTCTTCCACGTCGGCCTTGACGATGCGGCCATGGGGGCCGGAGC
>Ga0189287_100272_pt1 | contig 16773 bp, 13 predicted proteins | sample UW86minimetaG_FD_130319 | JGI IMG/M metagenome (GOLD analysis project Ga0189287, IMG submission 130319) | Marine microbial communities from the Costa Rica Dome - UW86 mini metaG | ecosystem: Environmental > Aquatic > Marine > Oceanic > Photic zone | place: Costa Rica: the Eastern Pacific... | reverse complement strand
GTGGTGAGCGTGCCATCGAGTGTCATGTCGCCATCGGCGTTGAGGCGCATCTCGGGCCCGTCGCCATCGACGATGTTGTACCGCAGCTCGCCGGTGCCGAGCGGCCCTTGGGTGAAGACCACGTCGACGGACTTGTTGATGGCGGCGCCGCCGGCGGTAATGCGGAAGAAACTGAAGCTCGCCTCGTCGCCGATTTCCAGCGGGGCACTTGCGCCGGCGGTGCCGATGCCCACGTTGCCGTTGCTCGCAATGTCGATGGCGGAGCTGGGCGCGCCGGGGCGGACCTGGAAGGGCAGTGTGTCGGAGGCGGGATCGTACAGGTAGAACCCGGCGTTATTGCCCCGCATCTCCCAGCTGTAAGGTACGCCCGAGGTTTCCTCCAAGCGGATGCTGGCCTCTGCAAAGGCGCCGGTGTCGACGATATGCAGGTTGGCTTGCGGCATGGATGTTTGCAGGCCGATCGACCCAAATTCGGTGATATAGAGCGCGTTGGTGGGCGCGGCGCCCCTGACCAGGAACGGGACCGTGCCGGCGGACATGTCGTGGATGGCGAAATACTCGGTGCCGCCACTGGCGATGGAAAGGTCCGGTTCGTTCAGCTGGATCGCCCAGTTCGTATTCGGGAAACTGTCGGTCGAGGTGTCGACAAAGTCTAACCGACTTCTGAAATCGTTGAGCTCGAGCGAGGCGGTGAAGCCATCTGCGACGAATTCGGGGGAGGGATTATCGGCGCATTCGCCGCCCAGGCAGAGACGGTCGCGGATGGTGGCGTCGCTTGACGCCTCCAATACCTGCGCCGCGGCGGGCTGGGCGAGAAGCGTGGCGAGGATCGAGACCGCGGGCAGAATGCTGGCAGAGGCCAAAACGGGCTGGGGGCGGGACATGGGCAATATCCTTGGTTCATGACAATATTAAAAAACTCGTGGCGACACTATCGCACGACGGCAGTTTTATCAAAACGGAAGATGCCCTTGTGCGGCCTTTGGTATGGCGCACTCTCCCGCCCGGCGTTTTCAGGCTGCTGGCGGTTCAGTCCGAGGTCCGGCTCGTTTCCAGCGCCATCAGCCGCGCTTCGAGCCGGGCGATCCGGGTGTCCTGCGCCGCCTTTTCCGCCTCGAGCGTCTCGATGCGCCGGTTCTGGCGTTCGATGAACACGTGGGCATGCTCCAGCGCGTTCAGCATTCCGCCCATCTTCTCGCTGACGTTGACCGGCGCCTCCGGCAGGGTCGGGCCGACATGGGGCAGGTGGCCGTCGGCCCACATGCGCGCGGCATACTCGCCCTCGGGGATGATCCGGCGCTCGGTAAAGACCGCGTCGCAGCCGGCCGCGCAGGCCGGGCCGATCGTGGTGAGCGTTCCCGCGATCTCCATGTCGCCCTTGGCGTTGAGGCGCATCTCGGGCCCGTCGCCATCGACGATGTTGTACCGCAGCTCGCCGGTGCCGAGCGGCCCCTGCGTATAGACGATATCGACCGAGTCGTTGACCTCGGCGCCGGCGGCGGTGATGCGCAGGAAGTTGAACGCCTCGCGCCGGAAAAGCTCCAGCGGGGCCTGCGGACTGGAGGTGCCGAGGCCGACATTGCCGGTATTGGCGATCCGCAGGGCGTAGGAAGGGGCGTTCTTTTCCAGCATGATCGGATTGGTGGCGGCCAGCACGTCCTGGATGACGAAGGCGGCGCTGTTGGCCTCGATGTCCCAGCGCGCGGCGGTGCCGACGGTTTCCTCCATCCGGATCGTGGCGGTGCCGCCGTTCGAGACGATGTGCAGGTCGTGCTGCGGCAGGCCGGTGCCGATGCCGATATCGCCGTTGCCCGCGATCCGAAGCGCGTTGGTGGGGGCGAAGCCGTCGATGCGGAAGGGGACGGTCGCGAGGGTGCGGTCCTCGACGGCGAAGTAATCCTCGCCGAACTGGGTGACATCGTTGAAGAGGAAACCCCAGTCGTGGCCCGAATAGTCCGGGTTGGTGGTCCGGTCGTCGACATGGATGCGAAGGTTGTAGGCCTTCAGGCGCAACGTGTCGTCCCCGAAGCTTTCGCTGGCGCATTGGGGTCCGACGCACAGGGCGCCCAGCACCGTATGGTCCCCGGGCAAGACGGTCTGCGCGCGGGCCGACGTGGCGGCGAGCAGCAGCAGGAGGGCGGCGGCGTGACGTGCTTTCATCTTTCTTCTCCCTGTTGGCGGTGAACCGGCCGGCGGGGAGGGCGCGAGGCAGTCTCCTTACGGTTGGCCGGTGTGGTCAGTGTCGTCGATGCGGTCGAGCCGGGCCGTGAGCGCGGCCAGGGCGGCGCGGGTCTCGGCCAGCTCTGCCTGCTGGCGGGTGATCTGCTGCTGCTGGCGGGCGATGAAGAGGTGGGCGTGCTCCAGCTCGTTGAGTATGCGGCCCATCTTGTCGGTCACGTCCCAGGGTTCGCCGTCGCGGGTGGGGCCGACATTGGGCAGGTGACCCAGGGCGAGGGTTTGCGCGTGATGCTCCTCGATCGAGGGCAGGGGGTAGCCCGCGTCGAACACCGCGTCGCAGCCGACGGAGCAGGAGCCGGAGGTGGTCAGCGTGCCGTCGATCGCCATGTCGCCATCGGCGTTGAGCCGCATCTCGGGCCCGTCCCCGTCGACGATGTTGTAGCGCATTTCCCCGGTGGCCAGCGGCCCCTGGGTGAAGGTGATATCGACAGACTGGTTGACCGGGGCACTCTCGGCGGTGATGCGGAAGAAGCTGAACGTGCCCGCGTCACTGACTTCGAGCGGGGCGTCGGGGCTGTTGGTGCCGAGGCCCACGTTCCCGTCAGAGCCGATCGCGAAGGACGAGCTGGGCGCGCCCGAGTTTATCCGCAAGGGCAGGGTTCCGGCCCCGATATCGTAGACATAGAAGCCGCCCTGGTTGCCGCGCAGGTCCCAACTGTAGGGCGTGCCCGTTGTCCCCTCCAGCCGAAGGCTCGCGGTGCCAGCGGTATCGACGACGTGCAGGTTGGCCAGCGGCAGGGAGGTTCCCATCCCCACGTCGCCGTCCGAGGAGACGTAGAGCGAATTCGGGGGAGCGCCGGCGTTGAGCCGCATGATCGCATGGAAGGTATCGGCATCCCTGAGAGCGAAATAATCCCCGGTGCCGGATGACGCATTCGCTTCGAGCACCCAGTCATTTGTGGGAAAGCCGGCGGATGTGGAGATATCCTCGAAATACAGCCGGACACTGTTGCCCTTGAGTTTCAATATGCTTGTAATGGGTTCGTCTGCGGCGCAGCTGGGGCCGATGCAGACGCCGCCGGAGATGCTGTGATCGCCCGACAGCAGGGTCTGGGCAGGGGCGGCGGCGGGCAGGAGGCCGGCGATGGCCAGCGCGGGACAAAGGCGGTGCATGGGCAATTCCTTTCATCAAAGTGACGGGGAAATTTGCCCTCCAGCCTAGCAAATGGCCGCGATTTCTCAAAACGGGATACGGGGCGGCGCGCCGGCCGGCGGGGTCAATCCGCCTGCCGGCTCGTCTCGAGCGCTGTCAGCCGGGTGGTCAGCGCGGCCAGCGCGGCCCGGGTCTCGGACAGCGCGGCGCCGGTTTCGGCCAGCTCGGTGCGTTGCGCGGAAAGCTCTGCCTCCTGGCGCCTGATCTCCTCCTGCTGGCCGGCGATGAAGAGGTGCGCATGCTCCAGCTCGTTGAGGATGCGGCCCATCTTGTCGGTCACGTCCCACGGCTCGCCGTCTCGCGTCGGCCCGACATTGGGCAGGTGGCCCAGGGCGAGGGTGCGGGCGTGATGCTCCTCGATCGAGGGCAGGGGATAGCCCGCGTCGAAGACCGCGTCGCAGCCGACCGAGCAGGAGCCGGCGGTCGTGAGCGTGCCTTCGAGCAGCATGTCGCCATTGGCGTTCAGCCGCATTTCCGGCCCGTCCCCGTCGACGATGTTGTAGCGCAGCTCGCCGGTGCGGAGGGGGCCCTGGGTGAAGGTGATGTCGACCGACTGGTTGATTTCGGCACCGTCGGCGGTGATGCGGAAGAAGTTGAAGGTTTCGTCGCTTTCGAGTTCGAGCGGGGCCTCGGGGAGCGAGGTGCCGATGCCGACCCGCCCGGTGTTGCGGATGACGAAGGTGTTGGCGGGCGTGCCGGCCTCCACGCCCACGGGCGCGGAGAGCGCTGTCACATCGCGGATGTACCAGAAATTCGCGTTCGCGGCGACCTCCCAGGCGTAGGGCGTGCCGTCCGCCTCCTCGAGCCTGATCGCAGGAGTGGAAGCGCTTACGATGTGCAGCCGGGAGAGGGGGGCGGCGGTGCCAAGCCCGACGTCCCCGTCACTGGCCATGTAGAGCGCGTTGTCCGGCGCGTCGCCCTCGACCCAGAACGGGTCGGTGCCGGCGGTGACGTCGGAGAGGAAGAAGGCGTTGCGGCCGGACAGCGTGTTTTCATTGGCGTTGAGCTGCCAGTCGTGGCTCGGAAAGCTGCCGGGGTCAGATTGGTCGTCGAACAGGATCGCGGTGTTGTTGGCCTTCAGCTTGAGGATGGTTCGGTTGGCGACGTTGGGCTCGCCATCCGCGCAGCTCAAGCCGACACAGAGCAAGTCATCGGCGACGATCACGTCATCGTTGAAGACCTGGTCGGCCAATGTGGTGGCAGGAAGAAGGGCAAGGGCCGCGGCGGCGGAAAGGGCTTTGTGCATTGTATTGTCTCCGGATGGAAAACGACCCGACGGGCCGTGCGGACGAAATGGCAATGGCCGCAGGATAGCGCGGCGGGGTCCTTCGGCAAAGGCTGTTGACGTGGGCCGCTCAGTCGGCGCCTTCGAGCGCGTCGAGCCGGGCGGTAAGCGCCGCGATCTGGGCCGACTGCGCGTCGATCCGGGCCTCCTGCGCGGCGTTCTCGCGGTGCAGGGTGTCGATGTAGATATGCGCATGCTCCAGCTCGTTGAGCATGGCGCCCATCTTCTCGGAGACGTTCATCGGCGCGTCCGGCCGCGTGGGGCCGACCGCCGGAAGGTGGCCGTTCTTCCACATCAGCGCAGCATGATCCGTCACCGACAGCCGCTCGAAACCGGCGTCGAACACGGCGTCGCAGCCGCTGTCGCAGGTCGGCCCCCCGGTGGTGAGCGTGCCGGTGAGCCGCATGTCTCCCTCGGCGTTCAGCCGCATTTCGGGCCCGTCGCCATCGACGATGTTGTAGCGCAGCTCGCCGGTGCCGAGCGGGCCGCCGGTGAAGGTGATATCGGCCGACTGGTTGATCGCGGCCTGCTGGGCCGTGACGCGGAAGAAGCTGTAGGTGTCGTCGCTGCTGACTTCCAGCGGGGCATCGGGCGCGGAGGTGCCCAGCCCCACGTTGCCATCGGCGGCGATGTAGAGCGACAGGTCCGGCGCGCCCGACAGGACGATGACGGGCAACGTGCCCCCGGTGACATCGGAAACGACGAACCCAGAACTGCTGCCGATCACGTCCCAGCTGTACGGCGCGCCGAAACTTTCCTCGAGCCGGATGAAGGCCTGGCCGAGGATCTTGTTGGTGATGTGCAGGTCGGCCTGCGGCATGGAGGTGCCGAGGCCCAGGTAGCCGCGATGATCGACGTAGAGCGAATTGTCCGGCGCGTCGCCGAGAACCCAGAACGGGCGGGTTCCGGCGGTGAGGTCGCTGAGAATGAAGGCGTCGCGTCCGTTCTGCGTGGTCTCGTTGGCCATCAGCTGCCAGTCATGCGTCGGGAAAACGGTGCTGGTGGTGGTGTCGTCGAACTGGATGGCGGTGTTGATGTACTTGACCTTCAGCCCGTGAGAGCCGTCGATCAGCGGCTCGCCGTCGGCGCATTCGACCCCGACGCAAAGCAGGTTGCTTCGCACGATGACGTCGTCGACGAACAACTCGTCTGCCGACGCGGCGGCGGGCAGGAGGGCAATCGTGGCGGCGGAAAGGACGTGTTTCATGCGATATGCTCCGGAATGGCAAAAGGCCCGGCAAACCGGGCAGGCAATAAGGCGCAGGATACCCGCACCATGTCCTTCGTCGTGATTTCTTGGTCTCGTGCCCGTCAGTCGGCGCGTTCAAGCGCATCGAGCCGGGCCGAGAGCGCGGCGAATTTCGCCTCCATCGCTTGCTTTTCGGCCTCCAGCGCGACGTAGCGCGCGTTGAGCTGGCCGATATAGAGATGCGCGTGCTCGAGCTCGTTCAGCACCCGGCCCAGCTTGTCGGTCACGTCCCAGGGCTCGCCCGCGCGCGTGGGGCCGACATTGGGCAGGTGGCCGAGGGCGAGCGTTTCGGCGAGGTGCTTTTCGATCGAGGGCAGGGGGTAGTCGGCACCGAACACCGCGTCGCAGCCGACCGAGCAGGAGCCCGATGTGGTGAGCGTGCCGTCGAGCACCATGTCGCCATTGGCGTTCAGCCGCATCTCGGGCCCGTCGCCGTCGACGATGTTGTAGCGGAATTCGCCCGTGCCCAGCGGGCCCTGGGTGAAGACCACGTCGACGGACTGGTTCGTGGGGGCGCCGGTGGCGGTGATGCGGAAGAAGCTGAAAGTGTCGTCGTCGCTCACCTCGAGCGGGGCGTCGGGGCTGTCGGTGCCGAGGCCGACATTGCCGTTCGCGGCAAGCGCCAGGCTGGCATTCGGGGCTTCGTCATTGATGCTGAACGGAAAGCCGTTGCCGTTTGCATTGCCAATGTAGAACACGTTGTGATTGCCAGCGAGGGTCCAGAAAAAGGGCGGAAAGGCCCCGAACCCGACCTGGTCCAGCCGCAGCGTCGGCAGGGTCGAGGCGGCGACATGCAGGTCGGACTGCGGGAGCGACGTGCCCACCCCGACCTCGCCGCCGGGGGCGATCCAGAGCGCGCTGCTCGGCGCACCCGCCTCGACGGTGAAAGGCACGGTGCCGGCGGTCGCATCGGCGATGGAGAAGCGGTCCTGCCCGAAATTCGCAGTGTCGTTGATCTGGATTTCCCAGTCATTGCTCGGAAAGCTGCCCGCTGCGGAGCTGTTGTCGACGAATTCCACGCGGATATCGGGGTTGGTCAGGCGCAGCAGCGTGTCGTCGGGAAAGACCTCGGTCTCGACACAGGCGTTGCCGATGCAGACGCTGTCGTCGAGCACCGTGTCGCCGGTCACGAAGAGGTCGGCCTGGGTGAAGTCGATGTCGGAGATGTCGACGCCTTCGCCGAAGACGGCTTCCTGCGCGTGAAGGGCCGGGGCCAGGGCGAAGAGAGGCAGGGCGAGGAGCGGGGAAAATCGAAGCGGCATGCGGCAGGCCTTCCTTGAATGGGCGCCTGCGAACGGGCCGGGAACCGGCGCAAATGAATTGGTCTCAAATTCCGTCGTCCCGGTCGGCGGATGCCGGAAGGGTAGCAGAACGGGGGCGCATCCTGTCAAGCGTGCGCCCCCGGCATTGCGCCGTCAGTCGGCCTGCTGGTCGAGTCGGGCCGTCAGCGCGGCAAGCTGTGCCGTCAGCGCCTCGATCCGGGTTTCCTGCGCGGTGAAACGTGCCTCCTGCGCCGCGTTCTCGCGGTGCAGCTCCTCGATGTAGATATGGGCGTGCTCCAGCTCGTTGAGCATCGCGCCCATCTTCTCGCTGACGTTCAGGGGCGCGCCCGGCAGCGTCGGCCCCACGGCGGGCAGGTGGCCCTTCTCCCACATCAGCGCGGCGTGATCCGTCACCGACAGGCGCTCGAATTCCGCGTCGAAGACCGCGTCGCAGCCGCTGTCGCAGGTTGGCCCGCCGGTGGTGAGCGTGCCATCGAGCACCATGTCGCCATCGGCATTCAGCCGCATTTCCGGGCCGTCGCCATCGACGATGTTGTAACGGAATTCGCCCGTTCCGAGCGGACCTTCGGTAAAGACCACGTCGACCGACTGGTTGATCGCGGCGTCGTTGGCGGTGATGCGGAAGAAGTTGAACGAGTCGTCTCCGGCCACTTCCAGCGGTGCGCTCGGTGAACTGGTGCCGAGGCCGACATAGCTGTTCTCATCGATGTAGAGCGAATAGGGGGCGGCGCCCGTCCTGATGCGGAAGACGTAATTATCACTATCCGTCACGTTGTCGATCCGCACGCCGCGCTCGTCGGCCAGGATATCCCATACGTGCGCGGCCTGTGCCTGCGTGGTGTCCTGTTCCAGCCGGATGGCCGGCTGGTTGCCGTTGATGATGTGCAGGTCCTTTTGGGGAAACGCGGTGCCGAACCCGACATTGCCGGTATCCTCGATGAACAGGGCGGCGGGGGGCGTGCCATCCTCGATCAGGACCGGATAGACGCCTTCGGTTTCGTTCTTGAGGGTGAAGCCATTGAAGAGACCCGAAGTCGTGTCGTCGACGCTCAGTGTCCACGTGGTGGCGTCGGTGGAGGTGTCGAAAAACTGGATCTCGGGGATCGTGCCCTTGACCCGGAGGTCGGTGGCGCCGAACACCTCTCCATCCTCGCATTCGAAGCCCCCGGTGCAGATATTGCCGGTGACGATCAGGTCGTTCAGGATGACCTCGTCGGATTGCGCCGTGCCCGGCAGGGACAGGGCAAGAAGCGCGGTCGTGGTCAGAAGTCTTTTCATGGGTCAGTTTCCTTGAATGAAAAGGCCCGAATCCGGGCGTTGGAAAAAATCAGTTCGTCTCCAGCGCGTCGAGCCGGGCGGCGAGGGCGGCGATCTGGGCGGCCTGCCTGGCGTTCTGAGCCCGCTCGGCGGCGACCTCGGCCGCGAGGGCGGCGTTCCGGCTGTGCAATTCCTCGATATAGATATGCGCGTGCTCCAGCTCGTTGAGCATGCCGCCCATCTTCTCGGAGACGTTCATCGGCGCGCCGGGCAGCGTCGGGCCCACGGCGGGCAGGTGGCCCTTTTCCCACATCAGGGCGGCGTGCTCGGTGACCGACTTCCGCGCGAACGCGGCATCGAACACCGCGTCGCAGCCCGTCGCGCAGGCCGGGCCGCCGGTGGTCAGCGTGCCGGCGATCGTCACGTCGCCATCGGCGTTGAGCCGCATTTCCGGCCCGTCGCCATCGACGATGTTGTAGCGGAACTCGCCGGTGGTGAGCGGCCCCTGGGTGAACACCACGTCGGCCGACTGGTTGACCGGCGCCTCGGTCGCGGTGATGCGGAAGAAGCTGAAACTGTTGTCGTCGCTGACCTCGAGCGGCGCGTCGGGGGTGTTGGTGCCGAAGCCCACATACCCCGTCCCGGCGACGTAGAGAGAATTGCTGGGGGCGGTGCCCTCGATCACCAGCGGGATGGTCCCGTTGCCGCTGCTGGCCACCTGGAACGCCGTATCCGAGGCCGCGATGTCGAACCCGCCGGACGTGCCGTTCGTCTCCTCGAGCCGCATCACCGCCGAGGTCAGGGGCGACACGACATGCACACTCGTCTGCGGCATCGAGGTGCCGAGGCCCAGGGACCCGCTGGTGTCGAGCCAGAAGGCGTTGTCCGGCACGCCGCCGGCGATGGTGAAGGGCGTGGTGCCGGCGGTGTCGTCCTCGACCGCGAACTTGTCGATCCCGCCCGTGGCGACGGTGTTGGGGTCGTTGATGCGCAATGTCCAGTCGCGGGCGGGCGAGGTCGAGCCGGACGTGTCGTCGAAGACGATGGAATGCTGCGTGTATCTCAGGATAAGCGTTTCGTCATTCGCGAAGGTCGTGGTCGGCTGGCAGGTGTTGCCGAGGCAGAGGGGGCCGTCGATGACGCTGGCCCCCTCGACATACATGCTGCCCGTGGTGCCCGCGTCGACGGTCAGGTCGCCCTGGATCACGACGTCGTCGGGAAAAGTGGTGACCTGCGCGGCGGCCGGGGCGGCAAGTAGGACAAGGGCACAGGTCGTGACGGCCCGGGGGGGGCGGAAAGGCATGGGGATCTCCCTGGTAAGCGGCTGGCCGGCGTCCGGCTCAATGCCATTGGTCTGAAATAAGTCTTTCGCAAAGGCGCGCATCATGCGGGCGCGTCGCGCGGAAAGTTAACGACAGCCGGCGCCGGGTTGTCAATTTCGTATCGCGGGAGGCTGGTCGGCACGCCCCGCCAGCAGGGCCTCGACCCGCGCGAGCCGCGCTTCCAGTTCGGTGATCCGCGCCTGCGCGGCATCGCGGTCGTCGTGCAGCTCCTCGATGTAGATATGCGCGTGCTCCAGCTCGTTCAGGATGGCGCCCATCTTCTCGCTGACGTTCATCGGCGCGCCCGGCAGGGTGGGGCCCACGGCGGGCAGGTGGCCCTTCTCCCACATCAGCGCGGCGTGTTCCTTGACCGACAGCCGCTCGAAACCGGCATCGAACACCGCGTCGCAGCCGCCCGCACAGGTCGGCCCGCCGGTGGTCAGCGTGCCGTCGAGTTCCATGTCGCCATCGGCATTCAGGCGCATCTCCGGCCCGTCGCCATCGACGATGTTGTAGCGCAGCTCCCCGGTTTTGAGCGGCCCCTGGGTGAAGACGAAATCCACGGACTCGTTGAACTGCGCTCCGGCAGCGGTGAGGCGAAAGAAGTTGAAGCTCTCCTCGCGCCGCAGTTCCAGAGGGGCGGCCGGGTCGTCGGTGCCGAGGCCGAGGTAGCCGTTACCGTCGAGCCACATCGCCCAGGCAGGCGCGTCGCTGGCGATGAAGAGCGGCATCTTCCCGTTGCTGGTCACGTCGCGAATGCCGAAGCCGGTCTGGTCGGCCACGATGTCCCACGCGTGCGCGGGTGCCTGCGTGCGCTCCAGCCGGATGCCGGGAAAGGTGCCCTTCGCCACGACATGCAGGTCCTGCTGCGGCAGCGACGTGCCGAGGCCGACCCGCCCGTCGCTGCCCACCCAGAGCGCGTTGTCGGGGGCACCGCCGAACAGGGTAAAGGGCGTGGTGCCCGCCGACAGGTCGAGGATCGAGAACAGGCTGAGATAGCTGCTGCTGTCCTCGTTGGCGCGGATCTGCCAGTGGTGCTGGTTGACGGCCGAGGCATCGTCGAAATGGATGCGGGGCGACTGGGTGCTGAGCCGCAGCAGCCCGTCGGGGAAGAAGCTGCCGGGCTGGCAGTAATCGCCGGCGCAGAGCCCGCCTTGGACGATCACGTTCTCGTTGAAGACCTGTTCGGCCATGGCGGGGGAGGCCGCTGCGGCAAGCGCGGCAACAAGCGGGAAAACCTTCATCACAATATCCTTTGATCAATCGCTGCGCCGGGGCAACGTCATTGGTTTATAAAGGTTTTTTTGTAATGCAGGGCCGGTGTTCCGTCAACGCCCCTCCAGCGCATCCAGCCGGGCGGCCAGCGCCAGGACCTGGGCCGACAGCGCCGCGTTGACGGTTTCCTGTGCCTGTCGCTGCTCTTCCTGCGCCGCAAGACGGGTGTGCAGCTCTTCGATGTAGATATGCGCATGCTCCAGCTCGTTGAGCATGGCGCCCATCTTCTCCGACACGTTCATCGGCGCGCCCGGCAGGGTTGGGCCCACGGCGGGCAGGTGGCCCTTGTCCCACATCAGCGCGGCGTGGTCGGCCATGGAGAGGCGGGCGAACTCCGCGTCGAACACCGCGTCGCAGCCGCTGTCGCAGGTGGGGCCCCCGGTGGTGAGCGTGCCGTCGAGCACCATGTCGCCATCGGCATTCAGCCGCATCTCGGGCCCGTCGCCGTCGACGATGTTGTAGCGGAACTCGCCGGTGGTGAGCGGCCCCTGGGTGAAGACCACGTCGGCCGACTGGTTGACCGGCGCGCCCTCGGCGGTGATGCGGAAGAAGCTGAAACTGCCCGCGTCGCTGACCTCGAAAGGCGCGTCGGGCGTGGCGGTGCCGAAGCCCACGTTGCCGGTGTCAGCGATGTAGAGCGCATTCGTGGGCGCCGCGCGTTCCAGGCGGAACGGCGTGGTGCCGGCGGTGGTGTCGGCGATGCTGAAGCTGCTCTGGCCGATCAGGCGCCATGTCTGCGCCGGCACAAGCCCGTTGCCGGTCTGCTCGAACCGGACGCTGGGGCCGAAGGCGCCGACCGCGTGGATCCGGTCCTGCGGCAGCAGGGTGCCGAGGCCGATATTGCCGGCGCTGGTCATCCAGAAGGCATTCTCGGGCGCGCCCGCCGCAATGGTGAAGGGGATGGTTGCGGCGGTGATGTCCTCAATGGAAAACCGGTTCAGCCCGCCCTCGGTAAACGGCTCGGGATCGTTGACCCTGATCCGCCAGTCGTTCGAAGGTGTTGAGCCGCTAAAACCACTGTCGTCGTCGAAAAAGATGCTTGGCGAACTCGTGTTCAGCTTCAGAATGTACCCAACGTCAAAACTTTCGGCCAGATTGCAGACTTCACCAATGCAGGTATGGCCCCTGACGACGCTATCGTCCTCCACGTAAAGATCAGCGTTTGTCGGATTGACGTCCGAGATCCGAACACCGTCGGTGAACACGTCCTGCGCCAGCGCGGGCGCGGCAAGGCCGGACAGGGCAAGAATGGCGCAAAGCGCCGGGGGACGAAAGGGCATTGGGCAGGCTCCCGATGAGGGCGCCGGCAAGGGGGCGGGGGCTGGCGCGGCAATGACTGGTCTCAAATCCCGCCGCCCCGGACGGCGGGTCTGGCATTAGTTAACCCGCCCCGGGCGCCCCCTGTCAAACTTTCGCGTTTGGGTTCACTTCTTCTCCACTGTCCCGGAAAGCGCGGCAAGCTGCCGGGTCAGGGCGGCGATCTGCGCCGCCTGCTCGCCGCGAAGCGCGGCAATCTCCGCCTCGAGCGTTGCAATGCGGCCGTTCTGCCGCTCGATGAACACGTGGGCATGTTCGAGCGCGTTGAGCATCCCGCCCATCTTCTCGCTGACGTTGATCGGCGCCTCCGGCAGGGTCGGGCCGACAAAGGGGAGGTGGCCGTCGGCCCACATCCGCGCGGCATACTCGCCCTCGGGAATGATCCGGCGTTCGGTGAACACCGCGTCGCAGCCGCCCGCACAGGTTGGCCCGCCCGTGGTCAGCGTGCCGCCGAGCACCATGTCGCCATTGGCGTTCAGGCGCATCTCGGGCCCGTCGCCATCGACGATGTTGTAGCGCAGCTCTCCGGTGCCCAGCGGGCCCTGGGTGAAGGTGATGTCGACCGACTGGTTGATCGCCGCGCCGTCGGCGGTGATGCGGAAGAAGTTGTACGTGTCCTCGCCGAACACCTCGAGCGGGGCGCTCGGGTCGTTTGTTCCCAGGCCGACATTGCCGGTCGCATGGACGTATATGCTGTGGTTCGGCGCTGCCTTTTCCAGATGCAAGATCGCGTCGTGCTCGTTGGCGTTTCGGACCTGGAAATAAGTCGGGTTCGCCCGCAATTCCCAGAAGGCCGATCCTGAATCCATGCGGATGCCGACGGCGCTGCTCGTCCCGGTAACGTGAAGCTGCTTGGTGGGCAGCATCGTGTTGATGCCGACATGGCCGTCTTCGCCGATCACGAGGGTGTTCTCGTCCGCGCCCCCCAGGATGCGAAACGGCCGGGTGCCCGCGTCCTCGTCCTGCACGGCGAATTCTTCGGCGCCGCTGGCCGTGGTCTCGCCGGTCCGGATCGACCAGTCACCACTTGGAAAGCCCGAGTCGGACATGTCTTCGAACAGGATGGCAGGAGCGAGATCCTTGATCTTGAGACCCTGCCGGTCGGGTATCTCGGGTTCGCCTACGGCGCATTTGTTGCCGACGCAGAGCAGGTCTTCCACCACGATCAGGTCGTCCGTGACCAGTTGGTCGGCCAGGGCGGCCCCGGACAGGGCGCAGGTCGCAAGCAGGGATGTCAGGAAAGGGCGCTTCATGTCTAAATCCACTTCGCAAGGGGTCGGGTGTAAAAGCATACAGTCTGTGCAACGAACGCTACGCCGTGCGGGGGGACTTGGCAATTTTATTGCGCACAGGCGCGGACCCGACCGGTCCGCGCGCCGCGAAATCGGCCTTGCACCGCTCCGGACGGCCCGCCAGATTGGCCGCATGGATGATGTCCCCGCACAGACCGCCGCCGCGCAGGCCCACGCGATCGCCGAAGGCCGGCTGACCGCCGAGGCGCTGATGGAAGCGTCGCTCGACCGGATCGGCGCGGTGAACGGGGCGGTCAACGCCATCGTCTCGCTGCGCGCCGCCGACGAGTTGCTGGCCGAGGCCCGGGCGGCGGACAAGGCCGGACCGGGTGGCCCGCTGCACGGCCTGCCCATCGCCATCAAGGACCTGGCCGATGCCAGGGGCCTGCCCACCAGCATGGGCTCGCCTGCCTTCGCAGGCCAGGTGGCCGAGGCCGACGAGCCGCACGTGGCCCGCCTGCGCGCCGCCGGGGCCATCGTCATCGGCAAGACCAACACGCCCGAATTCGGGCTGGGCAGCCACACCTACAACCCGGTGCACGGCGTCACCCGCAACCCTTACGCGCTCGACCGGAGCTGTGGCGGCTCGTCGGGCGGGGCGGCGGTGGCGCTGGCGGCGGGGATGCTGACGCTGGCCGACGGGTCGGACATGATGGGCAGCCTGCGCAACCCGGCGGGGTGGTGCAATGTCTACGGGATGCGGCCAAGCTGGGGCACCGTGCCGTCGGGCGGGGGCGGGGAGCTTTACCTGCACCGGCTTTCCACACGTGGGCCGATGGCCCGCTGCCCGGCCGACCTGGCGCTGCAGTTCGACGTGATGGCGGGCGCCGCGCCGGGCCAGCCGCTGACGCGGGATGCCGCGCCCTGTGGCACGCCCGAGCCCCGGGCCGGGGGCCGCCGCTTGGCCTGGCTGGGCGACTGGGGTGGCGCCTGGCCGGTGGAAGAGGGCATTCTCGCGCTGTGCGAAAGCGCGCTGGGGGTGCTCGATGCCGCCGGCGCGCGGGTCGATGCGGTGGGCGCGCCCTTCGACCGCGACGCGCTCTGGCAATCCTGGGTTGCCCTGCGCGCCTGGAGCAATGCCGCCGACCTCGGCCCGCTGCTCGACGATCCGGCCACTGCCGGGCTGCTGAAGCCCGAGGCGCTGTGGGAGATCGAACAGGGGCGGGCACTCTCGGCGCTCGACGTGCACCGGGCCAGCCTGCGCCGGTCCGACTGGTACCGGCAGGCGATGGCGCTGTTCGAAACCCATGACGTGCTGGCCCTGCCTACCGCGCAGGCCTGGCCCTTCCCGGCCGATATCGACTGGCCCAGGGAAGTGGCGGGCGTGGCGATGGACACCTATCACCGCTGGATGGAGGTGGTGATCCCCGCCAGCCTGCTGGGCCTGCCGGTGGTGGCGGTGCCGGCGGGGTTCGGCGCGGCGGGGCTGCCGATGGGGCTGCAACTGATCGGCGCGCCGGGCACGGACGCGATGCTGCTGGAGGTGGCCGAGGCCTATCACCGCGCGACCGGCTGGCCCGAGGCGCGGCCGCCGCTGCTAAGCTGAGCGCAAGTTACATCTTTGCCCTCGCCGATCCCTTGGCTAACCTGTGCCGGGGACGAGGGAGGACAGCCATGCAGGAGAAACCGCTCGGGGTGCCGCCGCTGGGGGCGGCGCGCTTCGACATGCTGGGCGCGGCGCTGCGCCGGGGGTGGCGCGACATGCGCCGGGCTCCTGGCTATGCCATTGTTTTCGCAGGGGTCTACGTGGCGATCGGCTGGGTCATGGCGTGGATCACGTGGGTCACGGGGCAAAGCTACTGGTTGATCTTCGCGGCCGTGGGCTTTCCGCTGATCGGGCCTTTCGCGGCGGTGGGGCTTTACGAGGTCAGTCACCGGCTGAGCGAAGGCGAGCCGCTGGTGGCACGCGAGATCTTCGGCGTGATCGCCCACCAGAGGCGGCGGCAACTGCCCTCGATCTGCGCGGTGATCATCATCATGTTCCTGTTCTGGTTCTTCCTCGCCCACATGATCTTTGCCCTCTTCCTCGGCCTGTCGGCCATGACCAACGTGTCCAGCAGCTACGAGATCTACCTCACCCGCGAGGGGCTTTCGATGCTGGGCTTCGGCACGGCGGTGGGGGCCGCCTTCGCGCTGCTGCTATACATGATCACGGTGATCGCCCTGCCGCTGCTGCTGGATCGCGAGGTCGATTTCGTGACCGCCATGATCACCTCCTTCCAGTCGGTCCTGCGCGCGCCGGGGCCGATGCTGGGCTGGGCGGTGATCGTGGCGGGGCTGACCTTCGTGGCGATGCTGCCGGGGTTCCTCGGGCTGTTCGTGGTGCTGCCGCTGCTGGGGCACGGGACGTGGCATCTCTACCGGCAGATGGTGGAGGCGGGGGAGGGGTAGCCCGCCGGGCATTGGGCCGCCACCGAGCGCCGAGCGTCCGCCATGGCGGATATGCAACGCCCTTGAGTTAGGTCGCGTCAACCTTGGATTGTGCTGGCGCGAGGACGCGTTCCGGGGCATTTTATCCGGACATTACAGAAGGATGCCAGATGAAGTTCCCGTTTCAGCCTCTCCGAACCTGCCTGCTCGCCCTGTCCCTTGCCATCGGCCTGTCGGGCGTGGCGCCGTCCGTGGCACAGACCACGGGCTTCACCACGCCGCTGGTCAAGGATGCCTACGTGATCGAGATCCCGTTCAAGCCTTATGGCAGCATGTATTACGCCATCACGATCCGCGAGGTGCAGGGCAAGGTGGCGGTCTGCGGCATCTGGGCCGAGGGCGATCGCTGGCAGGCCTATGTCATCAAGGGGCACCTGCCGATGCGGGTCCGTGGGGTGACGACGGTGATGCTGGGCGATACCTACCTGTTGAAGGGGGTGGGCTTCTTCACCCAGGGCGAGATGGAGGATTTCGTCAGCGGCACCCCGGTCAATTGCCAGATGACGAACGTGCCTTGGCAGCGGGGATATTCCAACAAGATGATCAACCTGCGCATTCCGAGGCTGAGGGTCATCGCCTGAGCATCTAGGGGGGCGCCGACGGGCAGCGCCCGCCCGGGGGGCGGTCGGGCGCTGCCCGGCGCCACGCCCTTGGCGTGGCTTGATTCCGGGC
>Ga0189287_100271_pt1 | contig 16798 bp, 20 predicted proteins | sample UW86minimetaG_FD_130319 | JGI IMG/M metagenome (GOLD analysis project Ga0189287, IMG submission 130319) | Marine microbial communities from the Costa Rica Dome - UW86 mini metaG | ecosystem: Environmental > Aquatic > Marine > Oceanic > Photic zone | place: Costa Rica: the Eastern Pacific... | reverse complement strand
GCATAGCCGCCCCAATGCGCCTCGCCCACGCGCCAGCCGGTCAGAACCACCTTGTCGCCCGGCTTGTAGCGGTCATCGTCGCTCGCCTCGACCGTCCCGGCGAAATCGATCCCCGGCACGTGCGGATATTTCCGTACCAATCCGCCGCCCGGCCCGATGCACAGCCCGTCCTTGTAGTTCACCGTGGAATATTCCACCGCCACCGTCACATCCGCCTCGGGAAGATCGGCCTCACCGATCTGCTTCACCTCGGCGGATGTCTTGCCGCTTTCCTCGTCCTTCTCGACGACCAGTGCGTTGAACATGTCTCGCTCCTTTCGTGACAGGGCCGGCGGCCCCGCTTCATCTTGCCAAAAATATTCCGGGGGAGACGTTGAAGGCCCGGCGGGCCTTCAACGGCGGGGGCAGCGCCCCCTCCCCGCTCTCAGTTCCAGAACGCGGCCTGAACCTCGGCCGGCCGCACCCCGTCGGGCGTATGCACCTCGACGATATCGCCCGCGTCCCAGTGGGTCAGGCGCACCATGCCGATGGCGACATTCGTATCGAAATCCGGGCTCCACGCGGCCGAGCTCACCCGCCCCACCGTCTTGCCCCGCGCCGTCACCGGCCACCACTTGTCGCAGACCGGCACCTTCGGCCCCTCGATCGACAGCGCCCTGATCTGCTGCACCGGCCCTTCCTTCGACACCCGAAGCAGCGCGTCGCGCCCGATGCAGCCCACGGCCGACTGCGTGTTGCAGAACCGGCCCAGCCCGCATTCATGCGGGGTGTTGTCGTCGGTCATGTCGTTGCCATAGCTCAAGAGCCCGCTTTCCACCCGCTCGATCAGGTTCGGACAGCCCGCATGCACGTCCAGGTCCTTCCCCGCCTCCATCAGCGCGTTCCACAGCGGCATCCCGGCATCCGCGCCATCCACGTAGATCTCGTACCCACCCTGCTTGGAATAGCCCGAGCGCGCCACGACATGCGACCGCCCCTGGAACTCCAGCGGCGCGAACCGGAAGAACCGGATATCCCGCGCCTGATCGCCAAAGACCCGCGCCATCAGCTCCTCGGCCTTGGGCCCCTGCACCGCCAGGGGCGAGATATCCGGCTCGTCGATCAGCACGTCCAGCCGCCAGCCCTGCGCCACGCCGTTCACCCAGAACAGCAGGTCACTGTCGGCAATCGAGATCCAGAACCGGTCCTCCGCCAGCTTCACCGCCACCGGGTCGTTCAGCATGCCCCCGGTCTCGTCCACGATCGGCATGTAGTAGCACTGCCCCGGCAGCATCCCCCGCAAATCCCGCGGCGTCAGCATCTGCATCAGCCGCCCGGCATCCGGCCCGCGCAGTTCCACCTGCCGCTCACAGGCCACGTCCCAGACCTGCACCGCTTCCTTCAGGTGATGGTAGTCCTCCTCGACCGACCGGAAGACCGTCGGCAGAAGCATGTGGTTGTAAACCGTGTAGGCCTTCACCCCCGCCGCCTCGACCCCCTCCGAGAAAGGCGTCCGGCGCAACCGGCGCGACGGCGACAAAAGCGGCGCACCCATCGGGCTCACTCCTCGTCCGGCATGATGAACAGGTCGGTGACCGGCGCTTTCAACCCGGTCCTCGTCATCATCGCGTGCACCTGCCCGCGGTGATGGGTCTGGTGGTTGAACATGTGTACCACGCAGGGCGCGATCGGCTTCGTCACCTCGCGGCCCAGCGCGCCCGAATAGAACCTGAAACTCCCCGCCAGGCCGACCGCGTGCACCTCCGCCGCCCAGCGCGATATCACCCCGTCCACCCGGAACCGCTCGGCGCTCCACGCGCCCAGGGTCGGGAACAGCTCCGTACTGTCCCCGATCCCGCCCTCCGGCTTCTCGCAGGACGGGTCGAACCGGCTCATCCACATCCGGTCCCCCCAGACAAGGTGGTTCAGCGTCCCCAGGATCGACCCGAAGAACGCCCCGTGATCCGCCTTCAGCGCCTCCAGCGGCACCCCTTCCAGCGCCTTCTCGATCTGGCGGTTCTGCCAGGCGTTGTAACGCGCCATCAGGCGGCAATAGTCCGGCGTGATCATGGCCACCGCTCCCTACTTGGGCCCGCCCCAGTCGATCGGGCAGATCTCGGCCGACTTGCCGCCGAAATCCCAGATGCGGCCGTAATCCCGCACCCGCGATTTCGTCCCGCGCGCGGCGATGATGTCGGGGCCCATCCAGTATTTCGAATTCGAGATCATCACCGGGTGATCCGGGCTCGCCCCGTCGATCATCTCGATCTCGCCCTGGATCTTGCGCCCGATATAAAGGCCCCGCCGCTTGCCCTCGCGGACGATCTCGACCTTCTCGCGCTCGGCCCCCACGATATCGCTCACAAGCATGGTGAAAAGGCCCGTCGTCCCCCCGGCCGCGCCCGAGAAGATCTGCAGGATGCCATTATACGCCTTCCCGCTCGCCCGCTCGTCCACGTAGGCGGCCACCTTCCAGCCCCCCTCGGCCATCCGCCCCGGGATCTCGACCATCAGGCCCACGTTCAGCCCTGACAGGTCCTCCCCCTCGTAATGCCCCTCGTCGATGGCTATCGCCATCCATGCCTTGCAGTCGCCTTCCGTCGGCGGGTGCTTGCCCAGGCTCACGACACAGGGACAGAACAGCTCGCATGAGCAGTTCAGGAACAGCTCGCCCTTGATCTTCCATTCCGTCGGCGTCATCTTCCGCCGCTTGGGGTTCGCCATCCGGTTGTCGATCCGCTGCGAGATCGGCAGCTTGTCGGCATCCTGCCTGCGTTTCAGGGTCATCTCTTTATCCTCCCGTCACAAACGGCCAAGCCAGAACCACCAGCCCGCCCGCGATAAGTACCATACCCATCGGCTTCACCACACGGTGGCCGATCTGTGGCAGTTTTTCCAGAACCATGAACAGCGTCGCGAGGCCCATCCACAGAAGGCTCATCATGCCCCCGACAAAGCCCAGCGCCATGAACCCCCAGCAGCAGACGGCACAGAACGCCCCCAGCCCCAGCCCCATGCGCAAGCCGCCCAGCGCGCCCGGCCGCCAGTGGCCGAGGTAATAACTCATCGGGCTGTGGCACACGCCGTGGCAGACCTCCTTCGTCCGGGTGAACTGGAACGCCCCCACGGCGATCAGCAGCCCGCCCGACACCAGCATCGACTTCGGTATGCCCAGCATGTCGATCACGCCGCCGAAGAGCAGCGCCAACTGCACCCCCGTAATCGCGGCGGCAAATCCGATCCATACGATGGCGTATCCCGTCAACACGCCCAGCCAGCCGCCCCAGCTTCCATTCGCCGAAATCATGAGGTCTTCATACGCCCGCAGCGTCGGCACCAGCGTCGGCAGCATCATCGCCGCCATCATCACCGCCCACATGGCAAAGAGCGGCCAGAACTCGGCCATGGGCATGTACATGTCCATGCGCGGGTCCATCGCGGCCATCCGCTGGGCCATCTCCCCCGGCCGCCCGATCAGGTCGAGATCCATGCCGATGGCCATCTGGTAGAGCCACCACCAGGCGGCCAGGATCCCGGCGAAGAAGGCCAGCCACAAAAGGCTGCGAAGCGGCATGGCAAAAGTGTCGCGCATGGGCCTCCCTTCCCGACTCGTCCCTTGCGGGGAAAATGTCAGACATTTAAATGTAAGACAAATGGAAACTGCGAAACCCCAGAAAGCCGACCTCTCGGCCCAGATTGCGCAGGCGATCCGCGACGCCATCGTCGAGGGGCGGATGATCACCGGCGAGCGCCTGCCCTCCGAGGCCGAGCTGGCCGAGCAGTTCAACGTCTCCCGCCCCACCGTGCGCGAGGCCCTCAAGCGCCTCGCCGCCCAATCCCTGATCCGCACCCAGCGCGGCGCCTTCGGCGGCGCCTTCGTCAACCGGCTCTCCTATGAAGAGGCCTACGGCCAGCAGATCACCACCTCCACCCTGCTCCTGTCGATGAACGGCGTCAGCTTCGAGACCGCCTGCGAGGCCCGCTACGCCCTCGAACGCGCCTGCACGCCGCTCGCTGCCGCCCGCCGCGCGCCTGATCACCTCGCCACAATGCGCGCCGAGATCCACCGCCAGGGCCAGCCCGGCCTCTCCGACGAAAGCTTCTGCGCCTCCGATGTCACCTTCCACCGCGCCCTCGTCGACGCCGCCGGCAACCCGGTGCTCAGCTACCAGCTCGCCGGCGCGGTCGAGGCGATGCAGCCGCTCATGAACATGATCACCTTCACCGCCCGCTCGCGCGAGGCGATCGTCGCCTTCCACACCCGCATCGCCGACGCCATCGAAGCCGGCGACAGCACCGCAGCGGAAACCGCCCTCGAGGAACTGGCCGCCTACACGCTGAACCTCGGCCGCGACGTCATGGAAGCCCGCGCCGCCAGATGATTGAGGGGCCAGCCCCTCAAGCTCCCCGGGATATTGTTGGCCAGAAGAAGCATGGCACACCCCACGCTTCTTCTGGCCCCAAATATCCCCGCCGGAGGCTCCCGCACTTTCAGCCTATAACAGGTGTCCGGATTTCTTCGCCTTGGTCGCCAGGTAGGCCCGGTTATGCGCCGTCTCGCCCACCTTCAGCGGCACCCGCTCGGCCACCTCGATGCCGTTCTGCTGCATCATCGCGATCTTCGCGGGGTTGTTGGTCAGCAGCCGGACCGCCGAGAACCCCATGCGCGACAGGATATCCGCCCCGATCCGGAAATCGCGCTCGTCATCCTCGAAGCCCAGCCGGTGATTGGCCTCCACCGTGTCGAACCCCTGGTCCTGCAAGCTGTAGGCGCGCATCTTGTTGGCCAACCCGATCCCCCGCCCCTCCTGGTTGAGGTAGAGCAGCACGCCCGCCCCCGCCTCGCCCATCTGCGCCAGCGCCCCGCGCAGCTGCGGGCCGCAGTCGCATTTCAGCGATCCCATCAGGTCGCCGGTGAAACAGGCCGAATGCAGCCGCGCCAGCACCGGCGCGTCCCGCGGCGGCTGGCCGATCTCGATGGCATAATGCTCCTCGCCGCCATCCTCGGGCCGGAAGATATGCAGCTTGCCCGCCTCCGACACCTCCAGCGGCAGCCGTGCGCTCACCACCGGGTGCAGCGGGCTGGCCGCCTCCAGCAGCGGCGCCGCCGCCACGCCGTCCACCACCGTCAGCCGCCGCTCCTGCGAGAACGACGCGGCATTCTTGAGCGGCAGCACCAGCACCGCCGGCAGCAGCCGCGCGGTCTTGGCCAGCTTCAGCGCCAGCCGGTGCAGCCCGGGCTCCCCGCCCCGCTCCGACACCAGCGGCCCCTTCATCGGCGTGCGCAGGTCGTCGGCCGGGTCGGCCACCCCCAGCACCCAGGCCAGCCCCGCATCCGGCGGCAACACGATCCGTGCGAGATCCCCGTCATAGGGCCGCGCCTTCAGCGTCTCGGCCCGCCGCGCGCTGATCACCACCACCGGCGGCCCGCCCAGCGCCCGGATATCCGCCAGCCGCGCGGCATCCAGCGTCTCCGCCGCCAGTACCAGAAGCGCGCCCTCGGGGCCCGTCAGCACCACCGGCACGCCCATACGCAGGTCGCTGCGCGCCCGCGCAAGGATTTCGGTCAGGTCAGGGGCTAGGCTCATGCGGTCACATCCCGGCGCGCGAAAGTTGAAAAACGGATGTAGCGTCTTTTGCAACGAATTGAAACAATTGGCCACCCTGTAACACTTGGCCGTGAACGTCCTGTCATATTCCTTGCCCCGCCCGGCGCGTCGGCACACATCTGCCGAAACGACACGAGGTTACCGATTATGGCACAGCTCAAGAAAATCCTTCTGGTCGACGATGACGAGGATCTGCGCGAGGCGCTCGGCGAACAACTGGTGATGACCGAGGATTTCGACGTCTTCGAGGCCGGCAACGGGTCCGAGGCGATGCAACGCGTCAAGGACACGATCTACGACCTGGTGATCCTCGACGTGGGCCTCCCCGACACCGACGGGCGCGAACTCTGCCGGCTGATGCGCAAACAGGGCGTCAAGGCGCCGATCCTGATGCTGACGGGCCATGACGGCGACGCCGACACCATACTCGGCCTCGACGCGGGCGCCAACGACTACATCACCAAGCCCTTCAAGTTCCCCGTCCTGCTGGCCCGCATCCGCGCCCAGCTCCGCCAGCACGAGCAATCCGAGGATGCCGTCTTCCAGCTCGGGCCGTACACATTCAAACCCGCCATGAAGCTCCTTCAGACCGAGGACGACAAGAAAATCCGCCTCACCGAGAAGGAGACGAACATCCTCAAGTTCCTCTACCGCTCGACCGAGGGCGTGGTGCCGCGCGACGTGCTCCTGCACGAGGTCTGGGGCTACAACGCCGGCGTGACCACCCATACGCTCGAAACCCACATCTACCGCCTGCGGCAAAAGATCGAACCCGACCCCTCCAACGCCCGCCTCCTGGTGACGGAATCCGGCGGGTATCGGCTGCTTGCCTGAACGGAACCCGGGGACGCCATTGAACCCGCCGCATCAGGCGCCTAGATGACGTCCAAGCCGTCACATGTGCGGTCAATCACATGTACCTCCCTGTTGGACTGCCCCGGCCATTGCGCCGGGGCTTTTTTTGTGCGTGAGACAATCACCCAAAGCGGCGCCTTCCCCGTGGAACCGAGACGCCGGGCTGCATAGGCGCAACATCGGCACCATTCCACCGACACCCCCCTCCCGCCGCGTCACCCTTTGGCATATCCGCCCCGCGCCCCAATATCGGAAGCAGCAACCAAAGGAGCCTCCCGATGAAACAGGTGATCCATGAAGAGTTCGGCGACCCGGCCCAGGTCCTGCGCTGCGTCGAGACCGAAGACCCCGTCCTCGGCGCCAGCGACGTCCGGGTCGAGGTGCTCCGCGCCCCCATCAACCCCTCCGACCTGATCCAGATCGCCGGGCAATACGGCGTCCGCCCCGACCTGCCCGCCGTCGCCGGCAACGAGGGGCTGGGCCGCGTCATCGACGCCAACGGCACCGAACTGAAAGAGGGCCAGCTTGTCCTCCTCCCCGCCGGCAGCGGCACATGGGCCACCGAGATCGTCGCCGGCGCCGGCAATTTCGTGCCCCTCCCCGACGGCGACCTCGACCAGCTTGCCATGCTCGCCATCAACCCGGCCACCGCCTACCTGCTGCTCGACGATTTCGCCGACCTCGCGACAGGCGACTGGATCATCCAGTCCGCCGCCAACTCCGCCGTCGGCGCCTACGTGATCCAGCTCGCCCATGCGCGCGGCCTGAAAGTGGCCTGCGTCGTCCGCCGCCAAAGCGCGGTGGCCGGGCTGAAGGAGATGGGCGCCGACGCCGTCCTCGTCGATGGCGACACCCTCCCCCGCGACGTGGCCCAGGCCACCGACGGGGCGCCCATAAGCCTCGCCCTCGATGCCGTCGCGGGCGAGACCATGGCCCGCCTCGCTGCCACCCTCGCCCCCGGCGGCACACTGGTCAGCTACGGCGCGATGTCCATGGCCTCCGCCCCGCTCGACGCCAAGGTGCTGATCTTCTCGGGCATCACCCTGCGCGGCTTCTGGCTCGCCCAGTGGTTCGAGGACTCCACCCCGGAACGTCGCAGCAAGGTCTACGGCGACCTCACCGCGCTGGTGGCCTCCGGCAAGCTCAGCGCGCCTGTCGACCGCCACTTCGCCCTCGAGGACATCGCCGAGGCCGCCGCCTACACCGCCGCCGGCGAACGCTCCGGCAAGGTGCTGCTGGCGCCCAACGGCACCTGACTGCCGTCAGCTGTCGATGCAGGAAAAGTTGAAACGGTGCAGGTCGGAAGCGGCCTGCGGCCCGAGGTAGCTGACACTCACGCTGTCATTGCGCCCGTCAAGCCGCAGCGCCTGCCCCGGAATGACATTGGCGGCGTTGGACTGTCCGTCCTGCGACACGGTCATGTAAACATGACCCGGGCTGGATGAGCGTGTGACGGCGAAGGTGAACCGCGACGGGCACAGGGTCATGCCACCGGTCAGGGGCAGGACGAAATCCGCCTGCGCGCTCTGCCCGGTACTGGCCAGCTCGCTGGCCTTGGCGCTGGCCAGCCGTTCGGTGTACCGGTCCGCCTCGCTCGCCAATTGCGAAATCTCCGGCCGCAGCCCCTCCAGCTCCCGCATCACCGTCTCGGCGGCGGCCAGGAAGGCCTTCGCCTCTTCGCCATCACTGCCCACCTTCGACAGGTTCGCCTCCATCACCACCAGCTTCTCGCCGATCGTGTCGGTCTTGGCGTTGATCTGCTCCCGCAGCACCTGCGCCCGGATCATCTCCTGGTCCGGGAAGAAGGTCCGGTACGCACTGTCGAGCAGCAGGTTCCCGAACCAGCCCAGGCAGAACAGCAGCAGCCCGCTCAACACGGACAGGAAGGGATTCGCCTCGATCACCGAGGTCACGCGGTGCACAAAGCCGTTGATACGACCCTTCGATGCCACTGTCTGCGGGGTGTCCGGTGCTCCGGATGGTGCCGTCTCGGCCATGCGCGTCTCTCCGAATGACTTTTCTGAAAATACCTTCGCAAACCTATGGCCGCTTTTACGCAGCGGTCAATTCCAATCCATCCGCCACCACACCCTGCGCCCCCGAAAATTCCCCGCCGCCCCGGGCTGGACGTTTCCGGCCCCGGCCTTTACCTCTCCCGCGACTGACAGCGGAGACGTGCCCCATGCCCTTCACCCTCGCCACCTGGAACATCAACTCGGTCCGCCTGCGCGCGCCCATCGTCTGCAAGCTCCTGAAAGAGGAAGCGCCGGACGTGCTCTGCCTGCAGGAATGCAAGAGCCCGGTGGAGAAGATCCCCGCCGAGATGTTCGCGAACCTCGGCTACACCCACATGATCGCCCGGGGGCAGAAGGGCTATAACGGCGTCGCCATCCTCTCGAAACAGCCGATCGAGGAGGTGGGCGTCCACGACTTCGCGAAACTCGGCCACGCCCGCCACATCGCCGGGCGACTCGAGAACGGCACCGTCATCCACAATTTCTACGTCCCCGCCGGCGGCGACGTGCCCGACCGCGCGGTGAACGAGAAGTTCGGCCAGAAGCTCGACTACCTCACCGAGATGCGCGACTGGTGCCGCGAGGACGCGCCCGCGAAATCCATCCTCGTGGGCGACCTCAACATCGCCCCGCGCGAGGATGACGTCTGGTCGCACAAGCAGCTCCTCAAGGTGGTCAGCCACACGCCCGTCGAGGTCGAGCACCTCTCCGACGTGATGGAGGCGGGCGGCTGGGCCGACGTCACCCGCGCCGACATCCCCGATGGCCAGCTCTACAGCTGGTGGTCCTACCGCGCCCGCGACTGGGACGCCGCCGACAAGGGCCGCCGGCTCGACCATATCTGGGCCAGCCCCGATATCGCCAATGCCGGCCATTCCAGCCGCATCCTGCGCGCCGCCCGCGGCTGGGACAAACCCAGCGATCACGCCCCGGTTTTCGCCACCTTTGACCTTTGACTTCACCGCCCCCGTCCACATATTGGGGGCAACATAATTCCGATGGAGACGACAATGCTGGAACTGGGCCAAAACCAGAATACCGCCGCCGCTGCCGGCGACCTGATCAAGGATGTCTCCGAGGCCGACTTCATGGCCGAGGTGATCGAAGCAAGCCAGACCGTGCCCGTGATCGTCGATTTCTGGGCCCCGTGGTGCGGCCCCTGCAAGACGCTCGGGCCCGCCCTCGAGGCGGCCGTGACCAAGGCCAAGGGCGCGGTCAGGATGGCCAAGGTGAACGTCGACGAGAACCAGATGATCGCGGGGCAGCTGCGCGTGCAGTCGATCCCGACGGTCTACGCCTTCTGGCAGGGCCAGCCGATCGACGGCTTCCAGGGCGCGGTCGCCCCCTCCGAGATCGACGCCTTCGTCCAGCGCGTCGTGGGCCAGTCCGGCGGTGACGCCAGCGGCGGGCTCGACGAGGCGCTCGACGCGGCCGAGGAAATGCTCGACCAGGGCGCGGCCACCGACGCCGCCCAGACCTTCGCCGCCATCCTGCAGGAAGACGACAAGAGCGCCCGCGCCTATGCCGGGCTCGTCCGCGCCCATATCGCCATGGACGATCTGGAGCAGGCCGAGGCGATCCTCAACGGCGCGCCCGCCGAGATTTCCAAGGCGCCCGAGCTGGAAGCCGCCCATGCCGCGCTCGACCTCGCAAAGCAGGCGGCGGGCGCCGGCCCGGTGGGTGAACTGACCGCGGCGGTCGAGGCCAACCCCGACGACCACCAGGCCCGCTTCGACCTCGCCCAGGCCCTGCATGCCAACGGCCGCACGCAGGAAGCGGTCGACCAGTTGCTCGACCTCTTCCAGCGCGACCGCGAGTGGAACGACGAGGCCGCCAAGCAGCAGCTTTTCACCATTTTCGACGCCCTCAAGCCGAACGATCCCATCGTCCTGAATGGCCGCAGAAAATTAAGCTCGATGATATTTGCCTGAGCCGGTGAACAGGCTAGGTTGACTCCCATGTTCAACCAGGCCGATCTTCCCGACGTGATCCCGGTCTTCCCACTGACCGGGGCACTTCTTCTTCCGCGCTCGAGGCTGCCGCTGCACCTGTTCGAGCCGCGCTACCTGGCCATGCTCGACGACGCGCTGAAATCGCCCGGGCGGCTCATCGGCATGGTCCAGCCCAGCATGGCGCCGGGCAAGAAGGATTGCGACCGTCTGCAGGCGATCGGCTGCGTCGGCCGGGTGACCCAGATGTCGGAAACCGAGGACGGGCGCTACATGATCACGCTCACCGGCATCTCGCGCTTCCGCGTGCTGGAAGAGGTCGATGGCTTCACCCCCTACCGCCGCGCCCGCATCTCGTGGGACGGGTTCGACCGCGATCTCGGCCCCGCCGACACCGATGACGGCTTCAACCGGCAGGCCTTCATGAAATTGCTCGCCCGCTACTTCGAATCCCGCGAGTTGCAGACCGACTGGGACACCCTGAAAGAGGCCGATGACGAGCTGCTGATCAACTCGCTCTCGATGCTGCTGGGGTTCGAGCCGGAAGACAAGCAGGCCCTGCTCGAGGCGCCCTCGCTCACCACCCGCCGCGAAACGCTGGTCACGCTGCTCGAATACGCCCTGCGCGGCGGCGACGACAAGGAAATCCTGCAATGACCGAGACGCCCGAAACCCCCTCGAATTCCGCCACCGACCGCCACATGCTCGAGGCTCTGGTCTGCCCCCAGACCCACACCACGCTGCACTACGACGCCGAGGCACAGGAACTGGTCAGCACCTCCGCCGGCCTCGCCTTCCCGATCCGCGGCGGCATCCCGGTGATGCTCATCGACGAGGCGCGCAAGCTCGACTGACGGCACTTCGCCTCGCGTGAGGGAGCCTCCGGCGGGGATATTTTCAGCCAGAAGAAACAAAGGGGCACCTAGTCCCGTAGGGTGGGTGCGAACCCACCGCGCGTCACTCCTCCTCGTCCGGGTCCGCCTTGCCCACGCCAAGGAAGACCGACCGCAAGGGCAGCATCCAGAGAAACCCCAGCACCACGAAGACCAGCAGTTCCACCAGCACCGGCAACCCCTCGTAGCGCGCCCGCAGCCAGTCGGTGAAGTTCACCGCCACCACGATATAGATCGGCAGCCCGATCAGCAGCACCACCAGCGACCAGCGCCGCCTTGCCTTGTAGCTCAGCTTCGGCATGACACCCCGGCTCAGTCGGCGAACGGGTCGGTCACGAGAATCGTGTCCTCCCGCTCGGGCGACGTGGACAAAAGCGCGACCGGGCAGTCGATCAGCTCCTCCACCCGGCGCACGTACTTGATGGCATTGGCCGGCAGGTCGGCCCAGCTCCGCGCGCCCTCGGTCGACTCGCTCCAGCCCGGCATCTCCTCGTAGACCGGCGTGCAGCGCGCCTGCGCATCCGCCGCCGTCGGCAGGTAGTCCAGCCGCTGCCCGTCCAGCTCGTAGCCCACGCAGATATGCAGGGTCTCGAACCCGTCCAGCACGTCGAGCTTGGTCAGCGCAATGCCCTTCACCCCGCTCGTGGCACAGGTCTGCCGCACGAGGCAGGCGTCGAACCAGCCGCAGCGCCGCTTGCGGCCCGTGACGGTGCCGAACTCCCGGCCCCGCTCGCCCAGCCGCTGGCCGTTCTCGTCATCGAGCTCGGTCGGAAACGGCCCCTCGCCCACGCGGGTCGTATAGGCCTTCACGATCCCCAGCACGTAATCGATCGAGCCCGGCCCGATGCCGGTGCCCGTGGCCGCCTGGCCCGCGATCACGTTCGACGAGGTGACGAACGGGTAGGTGCCGAAATCGATATCCAGCAGCGCCCCCTGCGCCCCCTCGAACAGGATCCGCCGGCCCGCCTTGCGCTTGTCGTTCATCACCTTCCAGACCGGCCCCGCGTATTGCAGGATCTCCGGCGCGATCTCCCGCAGCTGCGCGATCAGCGCATCCCGGTCGATCTCGCCCAGCCCCAGCCCGCGCCGCAGCGCGTTGTGATGCACCAGCGCCCGGTCGACCCGCAGCTCCAGCGTCGCGTCATCGCCCAGGTCGGCCACCCGGATCACCCGGCGCCCCACCTTGTCCTCGTAGGCCGGCCCGATGCCGCGCCCCGTGGTGCCGATCTTCGCCACCGAGTTCTGCGACTCGCGCGCCCGGTCCAGCTCGCCATGGAACGGCAGGATCAGCGGCGTGTTCTCGGCGATCATCAGCGTCTCGGGCGTGATCTCCACCCCCTGCCCGCGGATCGTCTCGATCTCCTGCAACAAATGCCAGGGGTCGAGCACCACCCCGTTGCCGATCACCGACAGCTTGCCGCCCCGCACCACGCCCGAGGGCAGCGCGTTCAGCTTGTAGACCTTGCCGTCGATCACCAGCGTATGGCCGGCATTGTGCCCGCCCTGGAACCGCGCGATCACGTCCGCCCGCTCGCTCAGCCAGTCGACGATCTTGCCCTTGCCCTCGTCGCCCCACTGGGCGCCCACGACAACCACGTTGGCCATGTCAGTCCTCTCGGCACTAGGAAATCCCGCGCCCGTATAGCCCCGCCCGCGCGCCGTTGAAACCGCAAATTCGCGGCCCGCCCGGCCCTCGGGGCTGGACAGGCGCGCCCGGTTGGGCGAAGGAAAGAGAAAACAAGGGGACGGGGGACGAACATGACCGGCTTTATCTTGCGCCTCGTGGCGGCGTTCCTGCTGCTCGTGGCCACCTTCAACCCGACGGAGTGGAACTACGTCACCTGGGTGCGGGCCAATTTCTACGACCAGATGCCGCTCGCGGTGTTGCTGGGCCTGCTGCTGGCGGTGGGCTACATCATCTACCTGCGCGCCACCCTGCGCTCGATCGGGGCCTTCGGGATGTTCCTGGTGGTCGCCATCGTCGCGGCGGTGGTCTGGGTGCTCTACGACTACGGGCTGCTCACCCTCCGCGACACGTCGCAAGTCGTCTGGCTGGCGCTCATCGCCCTCGCCTTCGTCCTCGGCATCGGCCTGAGCTGGAGCCACGTCCGCCGCAGGCTCAGCGGCCAGGCCGACATGGACGACGTGGATGAATGAGGCGGCCTGACAGGGCGGTGCTAACCTGAAGTCATGCCGAACCCCGACCACGACTTCCAGAAATTCTACTACACCAAGGTCGGCCTCGGCGAAGGCTGCGGCTGTGCCGAGCGGGTGATCGACATCCACGAGGCCGACCGCAAATCCGCCACGCCCCTCGCCCGCCCGCTCGCCCGCCGCCTGCCTTTCCAGACCCGCCTGCACCACGCGCTCGCCGCCCTCGGCCTCACCCGCCGCCGCCAACCCCCGCGAGACGGCCCGCAAGGGCGGGCAAGCCCCGCCGGACAATCCGCAACACCCCCCTCACACCGGCCAATTGCCGGGTTGCAGCCCAGCCGCGAAACGCATAGATAGCGCCTGTTCCGAACCGCAAGGCAGTCCGCATGGAAAACGTCATCCTCCTCGTCCACCTGCTTCTGACGCTCACGCTGATCGTCGTGGTGCTTCTGCAGCGCTCCGAAGGGGGCGGCCTCGGCATGGGTGGCGGCGGCGGCAACGCGACGGCGGGCCGCTCGGCGGCCACGGCGCTCGGCAAGATGACGTGGGTGCTGGGCATCGGCCTTTTCGTCACCTCCATGGCGCTCACCATCATCGCGGCTCAGACCTCCTCGGGCTCCTCCGTCCTCGACCGGTTCGGCGACAGGCCGGCCGCGCAGGAAGAAACCTCGCCCGAGCTTCCCGACACCGGCAACGATCTTCTTCCGCCCACGGAAGGCGACGACGCCCCCCTGACGCCCACCGCCGACTGACCACTACCGATTGAGACAGGCCGGAATACCGCAACAGCATCTTGCGGTCAGCTTGCGCCATTGGCGTGAATGCTTTATGAGTTGAGTCCCGTGGTGCTGCGGCCGAATCGGCCGTGCGGGCCCGTTTGAACACGAGCAGAATCACGGGGGATCCGACGCATGGCGCGGTATGTCTTCATCACAGGCGGCGTTGTATCTTCACTGGGCAAGGGCCTCGCCTCGGCCGCGCTCGGCGCGCTTCTCCAGGCCCGCGGCTTCTCGGTACGCCTGCGCAAGCTCGACCCCTACCTGAACGTCGACCCCGGCACCATGTCGCCCTTCGAGCATGGCGAGGTGTTCGTCACCGATGACGGCGCCGAAACCGATCTCGATCTGGGCCATTACGAGCGCTTCACCGGCGTCCCCGCCCGGATGACCGATTCCGTCTCCTCCGGCCGCATCTACTCCGACGTGCTCGAAAAGGAACGCCGCGGCGATTACCTCGGCAAGACCATCCAGGTCGTCCCCCACGTCACCAACCAGATCAAGGAATTCATCGGCATCGGCGATGACGAGGTCGATTTCATGCTCTGCGAGATCGGCGGCACCGTCGGCGACATCGAGGGCCTGCCCTTCTTCGAGGCGATCCGCCAGTTCAGCCACGACCGCCCCCGCGGCCAGTGCATCTTCATGCACCTCACCCTCCTGCCCTACCTCGCCGCCTCCGGCGAGCTGAAGACCAAGCCGACCCAGCACTCCGTCAAGGAGCTGCAATCCATCGGCATCGCCCCCGACATCCTCGTCTGCCGCTCCGAACAGCCGATCCCGGAAAAGGAACGCGAGAAGATCGCGCTTTTCTGCAACGTTCGCACCGAGTCGGTGATCGCGGCCTACGACCTCAACTCCATCTACGAGGCCCCGCTCGCCTACCACCGCGAGGGGCTCGACCAGGCGGTGCTCGACGCCTTCGCCATCTCGCCCGCGCCGAAACCCGACATGGCCAAGTGGCAGGATGTCGAGGACCGCATCCACCACACCGACGGCGAGGTGAAGGTCGCCATCGTCGGCAAGTACACCCAGCTCGAAGACGCCTACAAGTCGATCAAGGAGGCGCTCACCCATGGCGGCATGGCCAACCGGGTGAAGGTCAGCGTCGAATGGGTCGATGCCGAGATCTTCGACACCGAGGATCCGGCCGTCCACCTCGAGGGCTTCCACGCCATACTCGTCCCCGGCGGCTTCGGCGAACGCGGCACCGAGGGCAAGATCAAGGCCGCCCAGTTCGCCCGCGAACGCAAGATCCCCTATCTCGGCATCTGCCTCGGCATGCAGATGGCGGTGATCGAGGCCGCCCGCAACCTCGCCGGTCTCAAGGACGCGGGCTCCGAGGAGTTCGACCACGAGGCCGGCCGCAAACGCTTCACCCCCGTCGTCTACCACCTCAAGGAATGGGTGCAGGGCAACGAGAAGGTCAAGCGCAAGGTCAGTGACGACAAGGGCGGCACCATGCGCCTCGGCGCCTATGACGCGGTCCTCAAGGAAGGCTCCAAGGTGGCCCAGGTCTACGGCACCACCGCCATCGACGAACGCCACCGCCACCGCTACGAGGTCGACATCAAGTACCGCGAGAAACTGGAAGAGGTCGGCCTCTGCTTCTCCGGCATGTCCCCCGACGGCCGCCTGCCGGAAATCGTCGAATGGTCCGACCACCCGTGGTTCATCGGCGTCCAGTTCCACCCCGAGCTGAAGTCGAAACCCTTCCAGCCCCATCCGCTCTTCGCCGATTTCGTGAAAGCCGCGGTGAACACCTCGCGGCTGGTCTGACGCGCCTTACCTCAGCCCGTCACTGCCCCGCCAGGGTAGCACCCGCTGCAGCCGCGCGCCAAAGCCCGGCCCCAGCAGCTCCGCCAGGAACCCCTGCACCGCGCCGGGCCCCTGCAACGGCCGCAACGCGCCGATATCGGCCGTCTCCTCGGCCATCGCCGGATGCCGCTTGCCGCGCAGCGCCGCCTCGATGATCCCCTCGTCCAGGATCCACCGCCCCCGGCGCCCCGCCGCCCGGTCGGCGGCCTGGAAATCCAGCCACCCATCCAGCCGTGCCCGCGCCGGCAGCTTCTGCCCCTGGCGCGCCCGGTAGAAGCCGCTGTTCACCCGCAGGCAGATATTGTCCAGCACCCGCGCCGCGCCGCGAAACTCCTGCGGCACCTCGCGCTTCGACAGGTAGTTGAACCGCCCCGGATCGCCGTTGAAGAACACCACCAGCGCGGTCGACAGGTCCATCCCCTTCTGCGCCATCATCCAGCCCAGAACCGCCTCGGGGTTCCGCGACCAGTCGAAGCTGCGCGCCATGCGTCGCAGCTCCTCCGCGGTCGCGGCCCGGGCCCGTTTCAGCTGTTCGTCCTTGTTACTCATCGACCAGTCACACTTGTCAAAAGGCGGCATCGGCAGCTCCGTCTTCGCGCGTTGCCCCGCGCGTCTTGATTGGCCGGCACTCTCGCCCGACAAAGCGCAAATAGTTGGGAGCAATTGTGGCCCTCCTGCGACCTTTGAACCACGCCCGCGCCAAACCCGCCCTCGCCCGGATTGTCATTCGCCCTGCGTGCGATAACAGTG
>Ga0189287_100270_pt1 | contig 16842 bp, 13 predicted proteins | sample UW86minimetaG_FD_130319 | JGI IMG/M metagenome (GOLD analysis project Ga0189287, IMG submission 130319) | Marine microbial communities from the Costa Rica Dome - UW86 mini metaG | ecosystem: Environmental > Aquatic > Marine > Oceanic > Photic zone | place: Costa Rica: the Eastern Pacific... | reverse complement strand
TCCGCCGACGGCGAGAGGGGCGCGCCCTCGTCCAGGCGCCGCCCGGGGCCGTAGACGGCGGCCGAGGAGAGGTGGAACAGCCGGCGCGCGCCGGTCGCCAGGGCAACGGTGTGGCCGAAGGCCACGAGCGCCGCGTTCTCGGCCAGGGCCGCCGCGTCGCCGCTTGTCCGGCCCCAGAGAGCAACCACGGTATCGCAGCGGGGCAAGGCCGACAGGGCCTCGCCGGGGGCCCATGTCAGCCCGGTGCCGGCGCGACGCGACTGGAACGCCATCCGCTGGCCGCCGGTGCCGTCGCGCACCGCCGCGCGGCGCAGCAGTCGCCCAAGCCGCCCGCCCGCGCCTGTGACCAAAATATCGGCTGCTTGCGGCATATGTGTCAAGAATGTGCCCAACTACCAGATGCGGTGAGATTTCCGTTGTCTAACATCCTTTCAATGCGGTAGTGAACTGCCAATACGAAGAAGTCGGGGGACGACGGTTTGACGCGATTTTCCAAGACGATCCTTCTGGTTGGCATCGCCATTTCCATTGGTGCATGCTCTCTACCAAGGGGGGCGGCGGTACAGAGGGAAGTCGTAAGCCAGGGCTCGTCCGAGAACCCCACCTTCCAGGTGGTGGAGGTGACCCGCGCGGCCACGCCGATGATTTCGACCTGGCCCTATACCGGCGACCAGGAGCACAGCCTCTGGTTCCACGCCGACCGCGGACCGGATTCGTCGGTCATCCAGACGGGCGACCGGCTTGACGTGGTGGTCTGGGACAACCAGGAAAACTCGCTGATCTCCGACGGCACCAAGCAGACGCCGATTCCGCCGCTGACGGTGTCGTCCTCGGGCTCGGTCTTCCTGCCCTACGTGGGCGACGTTCCCGTGCGCGGCCTGACCGCCGACAGCGCCCGCGACCGGATCCAGCGGAAGATGGAAATGATCGTGCCCGCCGCACAGGTGCAGGTGCAGGTCACGCCGGGGCGGAACAACTCGGTCGACGTGGCCAGCGGCGTGGGCGCGCCCGGCCGCTACCCGTTGGAGAACCGCAATACCCGCCTGCTGAGCGTCCTGGCGCTGGCCGGCGGGGTGAACACCACGATGCGGCATCCGCGCGTGCGGCTTCAGCGTGGCGGGCGGGTGTACGAGACGCGCGTCGAATCCGTCCTGGCCGATCCGTCGATGAACATCACCGTTCACGGTGGCGACCAGATCGCCGTTCTCGAGGATTCCCGCAGCTTCACGGTCCTGGGCGCCTCGCAGAGCCAGAAGCTGGTGTATTTCGAGAAGGAGCGGATGAACGCGCTCGATGCGCTGTCCGCGTCGGGCGGCCTGAACGCGTCGCGGGCCAATCCGAAAGGGATCCTGATCCTGCGCGAGTATCACCCCCGCCACCTGACGCCGGGGCCGCGCGGGCCGGACATGCAGCAGGTGATCTTCTCGATTGACATGACCAGCGCCGACGGCCTGTTCGCGGCGCGCCAGTTCCAGGTGATGCCGAACGACACGCTGATGGCGACCGAATCCCCGGTGACGGCGGTTCAGACCATCATCGGCCTGTTCGGCACGGTGATCGGGGTGAGTTCCTCGGTGAACAACCTGTCCAACTGATCCGGCCCGGTTCGGGCCGGGGCAATTCGGCCCTCAGATATTCGAGAAGATGTTGTCGATCTCGTCGTCGCCGTCAAGCGGGGGCGGGATCAGGCGCAGGCGGTTCGTCAGCTTCAGGGGGGGCTGCGCCCCGGTGCGGTCGTTCGCCGGAACGCTTGCGCCGTTGAAATCGGGGCGCGGGGTGACCGGCGGTTCGGGCCGCGCGATCGGGCCGGTGGGCGCGATCAGCGGGCGCAGCACGCGGTCGTAATTGGGCCGCTCGGTGGTTTGGCCGGCTTCCTCGGTGCCCGGTCTCTTCTGCACGATGACGCGGCGGGGCGTGACGGTGGAGAACTTGCCATGCTTGATCCGCGACGCCCGCCGGCCCATGAAGAGCGCGGCCTTGCGCAGCTCGTGCCGGTGCAGGCTCGAATAGGACATCAGTACCGCGCAAACCAGCGCCAGGTCGCGCCAGAACGGCGAGACCGGCAGCGGGTCGGGGCGCAGGAAGTTCTCGGCGACGCTGGAGCACAGGATGAAGAGCGCCAGGGCGAGCGCCGCGCGCCGCAGGGCGATGCCCGACATGAACAGAAGCGACAGCGACAGGAGCACGCCCATCCCGACCAACCGGGCCGTTTCGCCGTCAAGCACCGGGGTGAAGAGCGCCGAATGGTCGAACCCCTGGATCAGGCCGAGGGAGATCGCCATGAAGTACGACCCGATCACGATGCGGATCAGGTTGAGACCGGTATGGTCAAGCCAGCGTTCGTTCTTGGTCGGCACCACGGTTGTCCTGTACGACCCGCGCAGTAGGTTCGCGAGAGAGGGTTGATCGCAGGGCAGATGCGCCCGGGTGGCTGGGCGCATACGCATTTCGAACCCGGTTTCTGGGCCTTAAATGTGGCAAAACTTGAGCGCAAAGACGGAAAATGCTGGCGGATCCGCTTGTGTTGCAGCGAGTCCGCGCAGGGAGATCAGGCTTCCGCGTCTTCGGCCTCTTCCTCGGCCTTCTCGGCGATCCAGGCGACGCTGACGACCTTTTCGCCCTTGCCGGTGTTGAACACCTTGACGCCGCCCGCCCCGCGCGAGCGGAAGGAGATCCCCTCGACCGGGACGCGGATCGACTGGCCGCGCGAGGTGGCGAGCATGATCTGGTCTTCGGCTTCCACCGGGAAGGAGGCGACCAGCGCGCCGCCGCGCATGGCCTTGTCCATCGCCCGAACGCCCATGCCGCCGCGGCCCCGGACGGGGTAGTCGTGGCTGGAGGAAAGCTTGCCCGAGCCGCCCTCGGTGATGGTGAGGAGCAGGTTCTCGGCCGCCTTCATCTCCTCGAAGCGCTCGTCTGAGATGGTGGCGTCGGCATTGCCTTCCTCGTCGGAGGCGCCTTCATCCTCGGCCCCGGCCATCTGGCGGCGCATCTTGAGATAGGCGGCGCGTTCGTCGGGCGTGGCCTCGAAATGGCGGATCACGGACATCGAGACGACCTTGTCGCCGTTCTGCAGGCGGATGCCGCGCACGCCGGTGGAATCGCGGCCCTTGAAGATACGCACCTCGGTGGTGGGGAAGCGGATGGCGCGGCCCGAGTCGGTGAAGAGCATCACGTCATCGTCTTCCGAGCAGATGCGGGCGTTCACAAGCTGTGTGCCATCTTCCGGCAGCTTCATCGCGATCTTGCCGTTGGATTTGACATTCGTGAAGTCCGACAAGGCGTTACGGCGCACATCTCCGGCGGAGGTGGCGAAGAAGATCTGCAGGTTTTCCCATTCGTCTTCCGGAACATCGACCGGCATGATCGCGGCGATCGAGACGCCCTGCGGGATGGGCAGGATGTTGACGATCGCCTTGCCCTTGGAGGTGCGGCCGCCCAGCGGCAGGCGCCATGTCTTGAGCTTGTAGGCCATGCCGTCGGTGGTGAAGAACAGAAGCTGGGTGTGGGTGTTGGCCACGAAGAGGGTGGTGACGACGTCCTCTTCCTTGGTCTGCATGCCCGACAGGCCCTTGCCGCCGCGTTTCTGCGCGCGGAAATCGGCCAGCGCGGTGCGCTTGATGTAGCCGCCCTGGGTGACGGTGACGACCATGTCCTCGCGCTCGATCAGGTCCTCGTCTTCCATGTCGCCGGACCAGTCGACGATCTCGGTGCGGCGGGGGACGGCGAATTGCTCTTTCACCTCGGTCAGCTCGTCCGAGATGATCTGCATGATCCGCTCGCGGCTGGCGAGGATGGCGAGGTATTCCTTGATCTTGGCGGCCAGTTCCTGAAGCTCGTCGGTGACTTCGCGGACGCCAAGCTGGGTCAGGCGCTGGAGGCGCAGTTCGAGGATGGCGCGGGCCTGTGTCTCGGAGAGGTTGTAGGTGCCGTCCTCGTTCGCCGTGTGGGTCGGATCGTCGATCAGCGCGATGTATTCGAGGATGTCCTGCGCCGGCCAGCGGCGGGTCATCAGCTTCTCGCGCGCTTCTGCCGCGTCGGCCGAGGCGCGGATGGTGGCGACCACCTCGTCGACGTTGGAGACGGCGACGGCGAGGCCGCAGAGCACGTGGCTGCGCTCGCGCGCCTTGCGCAGGTCATGGGCCGTGCGGCGCGCGACAACTTCCTCCCGGAAGCTTATGAAAGCGCTGAGGAATCCGTGGAGCGTGAGCTGTTCGGGCTTGCCGCCGTTGAGCGCCAGCATGTTGCAGCCGAAGGAGGTCTGCATCGGCGTGAAGCGGAAGAGCTGGTTCAGCACCACCTCGGGCGTCGCGTCGCGCTTGAGCTCAACCACGACGCGCACGCCGGTACGGTCACTTTCGTCCTGGACGTGGGCGATGCCCTCGATCCGCTTCTCGCGGGCGGTTTCGGCGATCTTCTCGATCATCGCCGCCTTGTTCACCTGGTAGGGGATCTCGTCGATGACGATGGCGTAGCGGTCTTTCCGCAGCTCCTCGACCCGGGTTTTCGAGCGGATGATGACGCTGCCGCGCCCTTCGAGATAGGCCTTGCGCGCGCCGGAGCGGCCGAGCATCAGGCCGCCGGTGGGGAAATCGGGGCCGGGCACGTATTCGTTGAGTTGCGAGCTGTCGAGATCGGGGTTTTCGATCAGTGCCAGCGTGGCGTCGATCACCTCGCCCAGGTTGTGGGGCGGGATGTTGGTGGCCATGCCGACGGCGATGCCGCCGGCGCCGTTGACCAGCATGTTGGGGAAGCGGGCCGGAAGGACCGAAGGCTCGCGATCCTTGCCGTCGTAATTGTCCTGGAAGTCGACCGTGTCCTTCTCGATATCGGCGAGAAGCGACTGTGCCGGCTTGTCCATGCGCACCTCGGTGTAGCGCATGGCGGCCGGGTTGTCGCCGTCCATCGAGCCGAAATTGCCCTGGCCGTCGAGCAGGGGCAGGGACATCGAGAAATCCTGCGCCATCCGCACCAGCGCGTCGTAGATCGCGCTGTCGCCGTGGGGGTGGTACTTACCCATGACGTCGCCCACGGGGCGGGCGGACTTGCGATAGGGCTTGTCGTGGGTGTTTCCGGTTTCGTGCATTGCATAAAGAATGCGCCGGTGCACAGGTTTTAGGCCATCGCGCAGATCGGGGATCGCGCGGCTGACGATCACGCTCATGGCGTAGTCGAGATAGGAGGTCTTCATCTCCTCCGAGATGGAGATCGTCGGCCCGTCATAGGCCGGGCGCTCGGGGCCGGAACCGCCGTTTGGCATTTCGTCTTCGTTTTCAGGTGTTTCCGGCGTATCGTTCACGTTTCTGCCCGCTCTGTCCTGCTGTCGTCTTTTGCTGTTGCAAAGGGTATATCAGAGGGCTTGCAGGGGGCGCAATGCGCAATGCCCGGCCCGGTTGGCGGGCATTTTGGCAGCCGGGGCGGATGGCTGCTAACATGCTGTTTTTGTTGAAAAGTAAAAAATTCGCGGCATCCTTGATGGAACCAAAGGCAAAAAATCCGGGGTTTCAGCAGGAGTGTAACGAGATGACCGAGACGGAGATGATGCTAAAGGGGTATGGCCTGACCACGGCGGAGTTCTTCTACCACATGCCGGACTATGCCCATGTTCTCAACAGTTTCGTCTGGCAGGAGTACGATATCGCGCCCGATCACCCGCGGCTGTTCGAGTTCGTGGAGTTCTGGCAGAAGGAGATCGAGGGGCCGCTGCATTCGGTGCAGTTCACCCATCGCAAGCTGATCGCGCCGGGCGAATGGCGGCAGGTCGTGGGCGAGTTCACGCTTCATTAACCAGGGTTAACAAAACGTAAAACCCCGGGCGTTTCGGCCCGGGGCTCTGTCCGACCCTCCGCGGGAGGCGGCGGTCAGGGAATGATGCGGGTGTATTTCATGCCTTCGAGCGAGGCGCCGATCAGCGCCCCTGCCTGGCCGAAGACGACCGCGACGACCGGTGCCGTCGATGTCGTCGTGTCGGCGCGCAGGTTGCCGCCCTGGTCGTTGAAGACATATTCCACGTCCGCCCCCGCGACCCAGCCGGTGGCCCGGCGGAAGCGGCTGAGCGCGTCCTCGGTCATGAAGAACAGGACATGGGCGAATTGCTGGGCGCCGATCTGAAGGCCCACGCTGCCCTTGGTGGCGGAGTAGTAATCGACCGTCACCCCGCCCACGCGGAGCGCGCCGCGGCCATAGCCGCCGCCGACGATGAAGCCGCCCTCGGTCACCAGCGGCATGATCAGCACGCCGGTGGATTTCTCGCCGATCTCGCGGGTGGCGGGATAGCGGGTGTAGAGGTGGTTGATGGTCGCGTCGGCGCGGGCGTCGATTTCCGTGCCCTTGGTGCTGCCGACCCCGTTGCCGCAAGCGGCGACGACGGGGGTGGTGGCCAGCATGCCGAGCGTGAAGCTGCGTCTGGAGAGAATGCTCATGTTATTTGCCTGTGACTGCCTGTGTTCCGCGTCGGCATGTACCTGCCGATCTGGGGCCGAGTATAGAGGCGAGCCGGCAAAGTGTCACCCGCAAAGCGCCTTTTCGGCGGGATATTGCGACCCGGCGTACAAACTCCCCGGCCGCAGCGATTCGCGGGCACTATTCCACAAGGCGATTAAGGTTTTGTCACCCGGGGTTCATCTTTCCCGAAATACTCCCGCCGGAGGCGTCCGGCGGCGCGTCTTGGTGCCGCGGCCGGTTATGCAAGGGCCCGGGCCATGGCCGGGGCGAAATAGGTCAGGATCCCGTCACAGCCCGCGCGCTTGAAGGCCATCAGGCTTTCCGCCATCGCCCTGTCGCCGTCGATCCAGCCGTTCTGGGCGGCGGCGGTGATCATCGCGTATTCGCCCGACACCTGGTAGGCGAAGGTGGGGGTGGCGAACTCGTCCTTCACCCGGCGGCAGATGTCGAGATAGGGCATGCCGGGCTTGACCATCACCATGTCGGCCCCCTCGGCCAGGTCGCGGGCGACGCAGCGCATCGCCTCGTCGGAATTGGCGGCGTCCATCTGGTAGGTCTTCTTGTCGCCCTTGAGCGCGCCCGAGGCGCCCACCGCGTCGCGGAACGGCCCGTAGAAGGCCGAGGCGTACTTGGCGGCGTAGGAGAGCAGCATCACGTTGCGATGGCCGGCGCCCTCGAGCGCCGAGCGGATGGCGCCGATGCGGCCGTCCATCATGTCGGAGGGGCCAATGATGTCGACCCCGGCCTCGGCCTGGGAAAGCGCCTGTTTGACGAGCGCCTCGACCGTTTCGTCGTTGACGATCTCGCCATCGACGACAAAGCCGTCATGGCCGGTGTCGGAATAGGGGTCGAGCGCCACGTCGGTCATGATGGCGATCTCGGGCACGGCGGCCTTGATGGCGCGGGTGGCGCGGTTCGAAAGGTTCTCGGGGTTCCAGGCCTCGGCACAGTCGGAGGTGCGGTTGGCGGCCTCGGTGTAGGGAAAGAGGCAGATGGCGGGAATGCCGAGATCGGCGGCCTCGCGCGCGGCCTCGACCACGCGGTCGACGCTGCGGCGCACGACACCGGGCATCGACGGCACCGGCTCTTCTATCCCGTCGCCCTCGCGCACGAAGACCGGCCAGATCAGGTCGCCCGGCGTCAACGTGTTCTCGGCCACCAGCGCGCGGATCGCGGGGCTTTGCCGCGTGCGGCGCAGGCGCGTGGCGGGGAAGGGGGCTTGGGTCGGGCGCATCGGCGTCAATCCTTGTTTTCCACCCTGCTGTCACTGGCATGGAAAATTGACGATCTCAAGGGTAGGAATTGCCGCGTGGCGGCGCTATGAGGGGTGAACCTTCAGCCCCGGCCGGGCAAGAAACGTTACAGGCTCTATCTCGTGGACTGGTACGACAGCGTCTTCGAACTCATCGACATGCGCAGCTTCAGTAACCTCTGGTACTGGATCATTCTTGCCGTGATGTGGTCGTCGACCAGCCACTGGGTGCTGGGCGTGCCGTGGGACATGGTGATGCGCGCGCGCAAGGACGACACCGAGGCGCGGATGCAGGATCTCGAGACCATCGTGCGGATCAACATCAACCGCATCCTGCTGATCGCCGAGGAATCGGGGCTGCTTCTGGCGGGGCTCACCTGCTTCATGCTGACGATGCTGATGCTGCTGGGCTTCGTCTATGGCAACGAGTTCTCGCAGGCGGTCTTCCTGCTGCTGTTCCCGATGACCATCGTCGGGCTGCTGTCGGTGGCCACGGCGCACGTGATCCGGCGCGACGGGCTGTCGGGCGAGGCGCTTTACAGGATGATGCACAAGCACAGGGTGCTGACACAGGTGGTTGGGGTGATCTCGATCTTCGTCACCGCCATGTGGGGCATGCTGCAGAACATGATGATCGGGGCGCTCGGCTAGGGGTCAGGCCCGGCCAGGCGGTGATAGATGAGCGATGCGAAGCACATAATCGTGGGCGGCGCGCCCGAGGGGTTCGACGCGCGGCTGATCCTGAAGGAGGCCGAGCGCGATGGCGGCCCGGTCATCCACGTGGCGCGCGACGACAAGCGGCTGGCCCAGGTGGCCGAGGCGCTGGCCTTCTTCGCGCCCGGCATGCCGGTGCTGCGCTTTCCGGGGTGGGATTGCCTGCCCTATGACCGGATATCGCCAAATGCCGACATATCCGCCGCGCGGATGGCGACGCTGGCGGGGCTGGTGCACGGGGCGCCCAAGCAGTTCGTGCTTCTGACCACGCTCAACGCGGCGAGCCAGCGGGTGCCGCCGCGCGACGTGCTGAAGGAGGCGGCCTTCACCGCCGAGGTCGACCGGCAGATCGACGAGGAGGCGCTGAAGGCGTTCCTCGTGCGGATGGGGTTCGTGCAGAGCCCGACGGTGACGGAGCCCGGCGATTACGCCGTGCGGGGCGGGATCATCGATATCTTCCCGCCGGGCGAGGGCGGGCCGGTGCGGCTGGACCTGTTCGGCGACGTGCTGGACGGCGTGCGGCGGTTCGATCCGGGCAGCCAGCGGACGACGGAGAAGCTTTCCAAGGTCGAGCTGGCGCCGGTGAGCGAGGTGATCCTCGACGAGGCGGCGATCACCCGCTTCCGGCAGAATTACCGTATCGAGTTCGGCGCCGCCGGCACCGACGACCCGCTTTATGAGGCGGTGAGCGCAGGCCGCAAACATGCCGGGATCGAGCACTGGTTGCCGTTCTTCCATGAAAAGCTGGAGACTTTGTTCGACTACATGCCCGGGGCCCCGGTGACGCTGGACGACCAGGTCGAGGCGGCGCGGCTGTCGCGGTGGGACACGGTGCAGGACCAGTACGAGGCGCGGCGGCACGCGCTGGAGCAGAAGCAGCGGGCCGAGACGATCTACAAGCCGGTGCCGCCGGGGCAGCTCTATCTCGATGACGATGCGTGGAACGCGGCGGTGGCCGACCGGCGGCGGCTGGCGTTTTCGCCGCTGGCGAAAAGCCCGGGGCCGAATATCATCGACGCGGGCGGGCGGATCGGGCGGAACTTCTCGCCCGAGCGGCAGCAGGAAAGCATCAGCCTTTTCGGGGCCTTGAAGGACCATATCGAAGCGAAGATGGGCGATGGCCCGGTGCTTCTGGCGAGCTATTCCGAAGGGGCGCGGGAGCGGCTTGAGGGCTTGCTGGAGGACGAGGGGCTGATCGGCGCGGTCACGGTGCGCGACGTGGGCGGCGTGGGCAAGCACGGGCTGCACCTGGCGGTCTGGGGGCTGGAGCACGGGTTCGAGTCGCCGGGCCTGACGGTCATTGCCGAGCAGGACGTGCTGGGCGACCGGCTGATCCGGTCGCCGCGGAAACGGCGGCGGGCGGAGAACTTCCTGACCGAGGCGCAATCGCTCAGCCCCGGCGACCTGGTGGTGCATGTCGACCACGGGATCGGGCGGTATCACGGGCTGGAGGTGATCACGGCGGCCGGTGCGGCGCATGAGTGCCTGAGCCTGGAATATGCCGAGGGGGCAAGGCTTTACCTGCCGGTCGAGAATATCGAATTGCTGAGCCGGTACGGGCATGAGGAAGGCTTGCTCGACAGGCTGGGCGGGGGTGCGTGGCAGGCGAAGAAGGCCAAGCTGAAAGAGCGCATCCGCGAGATGGCGGACCGGCTGATCCGGATTGCCGCCGAACGGGCGCTGCGCAAGGGCGCGGTGATGGAGCCGGAGCATCACGCGTGGGAGGCGTTTTCGGCGCGCTTTCCGTACCAAGAGACCGACGATCAGCTGCGTGCGATCGAGGACGTGGTGAACGACCTGAGTTCCGGCACGCCGATGGACCGGCTGATCTGTGGCGACGTGGGGTTCGGAAAGACGGAAGTGGCGATGCGGGCGGCCTTCGTGGCGGCGTTGCAGGGCTACCAGGTGGCGGTGATCGCGCCGACGACGCTGCTTGCGCGGCAGCATTACCAGAGCTTTGCCGAGCGGTTCCGGGGCTTTCCGATTTCCGTGCGGCCCCTGTCGCGGTTTGTCTCGACGACCGAGGCCGCGAAGACGCGCGAGGCGCTGTCGCGGGGGCAGGTGGATATCGTGGTGGGCACGCATGCGCTTCTGGCGAAGGGGGTGCGGTTTGCCAATCTGGGCCTTCTGGTGATCGACGAGGAGCAGCGGTTTGGCGTGGCGCACAAGGAGCGGCTGAAGCAGTTGCGCAGTGACGTGCACGTGCTGACCCTGACCGCCACGCCCATTCCACGGACACTTCAACTTTCGCTCTCAGGTGTCCGGGATCTCAGCATAATCGGCACGCCGCCGGTCGACCGGCTGTCGATCCGGACCTATGTGAGCGAGTTCGACACGGTGACCATTCGCGAGGCATTGCTGCGCGAGCATTACCGGGGCGGGCAGAGCTTTTTCGTGGTGCCGCGGATCAAGGACCTGGCGGAGATCGAGGAATTCCTCAAGGAGCAGGTGCCGGAGGTGTCCTACGTCGTGGCGCATGGGCAGATGGCGGCGGGCGAGCTGGATAGCCGGATGAACGCGTTCTACGACGGGAAGTTCGACGTTCTGCTGGCGACAACGATTGTCGAGTCGGGGCTGGATATTCCGACGGCCAACACGATGGTGGTGCACCGGGCGGACATGTTCGGACTGGCGCAGCTCTACCAGATCCGGGGGCGCGTGGGGCGGTCGAAGCTGCGGGCCTATGCGTATCTGACCACCAAGCCGCGCGTGCCGCTGACGCCGGCGGCGGAGAAGCGGCTGCGGGTGCTGGGGAGCCTCGATACGCTGGGGGCGGGGTTCACGCTGGCGAGCCAGGATCTGGATATTCGCGGGGCGGGGAACCTGCTGGGCGAGGAACAATCGGGGCAGATGCGCGACGTGGGGTACGAGTTGTACCAGTCGATGCTGGAGGAGGCGATCGCCAAGATCCGGGCGGGCGAGATGGAAGGCCTGACCGAGACGGACGAGCAATGGGCGCCGCAGATCAACCTCGGCGTGCCGGTTCTGATCCCCGAGGAGTATGTGCCGGATTTGGATGTGCGGCTGGGATTGTATCGCCGTCTCAGTGGGTTGCACACCAAAGTTGAACTGGAGGGGTTCGCCGCTGAGCTGATCGACCGGTTCGGGAAACTGCCCAAGGAGGTCAACACGCTTCTGCTGATCGTGCGGATCAAGGCGATGTGCAAACGGGCCGGGATTTCGAAGCTCGACGGGGGCCCGAAGGGCGCGACGATCCAGTTCCACAACGACAAGTTCGCGTCTCCGGAAGGCCTTGTGCAGTTCATGCAGGACCAGCGGGGCATGGCCAAGGTCAAGGACAACAAGATCGTCGTGCGGCGGGACTGGACCAAGGAAAGCGACAAGATCAAGGGGGCGTTCGCCATTGCCCGGGATCTGGCGGAGAAGGTTGTCGAGAAGAAGAAGGCGAATCGGGGTTAATGGGCTGATTTCGTTGGGATTTCGGTGGTCGGTATAACTTCGGTATTTTGTCGGTGTTTTTGGCGGTGTTGGGCCGGGTTAATGGGGCGCGCGATGGGGGCTGGTACCGGATGTTGTGCGGGGCGCAACGGCGGTGTGAGGTCCCGGCTCAGGGCCGGGACGGGTGTTTCATGCCGTTGCCCGAATAGCGCCGAAGGCGCCGGGCGAGCGCCGGCCCGTCCCGGCGGGCAGGCGCTTTGGAGGTGTAGCGCTACCTTTTCGAGGGAAGATGTATTTGGCGCGATAAAATGCGTGCCAGATCCGTTGCGGCGCCTCCCCACGGGCCGGCGCTCGCCCGGCGCGTCCGTGGGGGAATGCATTTAAGGTGGGAAGTGGTGGGTTTCACCCACCCTACGGCGGGATCAGCCGTTTCGTGAGAACCACGCCTTCACCTTCGGCGCGATGTGGGCCCAGAAGGCGGGGACGGTGTCGCGCAGCGAAGGGGCGATGCGGGCTTCGAACTTGTCCCAGGTGGCGCCGTTTTCGCGCCAGCCGATGCCGTCTGACGCGAGGTTCTGGTTGGGGGGCTGGAAGCGGTCGAGGGCCTTGGCGAAGCGGGCGTCCGGGGTTTCCGCGGCTTCGAATTCCTCCCAGAGGGCGCGGAAGCTGTCGGCCTGGTCCGGGGGCAGGAGGCCGAAGAGGCGGCTTGCGGCTTCTGCTTCGCGCTCGGCCTGGTCGTCGTGGCCGGTATTGCCGTAGATGGGCGTGTCGCCCGCGTCGATTTCGACGATGTCGTGCAGGAGCAGCATGCGGATGACACGCGAGATGTCGGTGCCTTCTGGCGCGTGGTCTTCCAGCACCATGGCATAGAGGGCGAGGTGCCAGCTGTGTTCGGCCGAGTTCTCGTACCGCGAGCCGTCGCAGAGCGTGGTGGTGCGGGTGACCGACTTGAGGCGGCAGGCCTCGTTCAGGAAGGCGATCCTTGCGTCGAGGCGGTCTTCGCTCATGTCTTGGGCGTGTCGGCGGAGGGCGGGGCCGCGGTGCCCGCCGCCTCCTGCCTTGCCTTGAACGCCTTGACCTTCTGCAAAAGCAGGGCGCGCGCCTTCATGTTGGCGCGGCGCACACGCATGGAGGTGAGGAAGGCCTCTTCGGCGGTTTGCGAGGTGGCGCCGAGGAGCGCCACGATCTCGTTCACGACGCCTTCGTCGCCCGAGGCGTCGACATACTTGATGACCTGAAGCGCCAGATCGTCGGCCAGATCCTCGGTCACGCCCATGGGCCTACCTCGTGGTTTCGGTCAGCCGCCGTTTGACGTAATCGCTGACCGTGTCGATCATCGTGTCCATGTAAGGTTCTTCGAAGAAGTGGCCCGAGCCGTCGATCTCCTCGTGGGTGACGGTGATGCCCTGCTGTTCCTGCAGCTTCGAGACGAGCGACTTGGTATCGGCCGGGGGCGCGACACGGTCGGCGCCGCCGTTGATGATGAGCCCCGAGGAGGGGCAGGGCGCCAGGAACGAGAAATCGTACATGTTGGCGGGCGGCGAGACGGAGATGAAGCCGGTGATCTCGGGCCGGCGCATCAGCAACTGCATGCCGATCCACGCGCCGAAGGAGAAGCCCGCGACCCAGCAATGCTTGGAATTGTTGTTCATCGACTGCAGGTAGTCGAGCGCGGAGGCCGCATCGGACAGCTCGCCCACGCCCTGATCATATTCGCCCTGGGACCGCCCGACGCCGCGGAAATTGAACCGCAGCACGGTGAAACCCATGTTGTAGAAGGCGTAATGCAGGTTGTAGACGACCTTGTTGTTCATCGTGCCGCCGAATTGCGGGTGCGGGTGCAGCACGATGGCGATGGGGGCGTCTTTCTCGCGTTGGGGGTGATAACGGCCTTCGAGCCGGCCTTCCGGTCCGGGAAATATTACCTCGGGCATATGGTCCCTTTGTCCATCTCAGGGGTGCCGAGGCTATTCTTGACGAATTTCCCTTGGCACCTTAGAATTATTCTAATTTCCAGCCAGGGGCCGGATCGGGCTGCAAGCGAGATAAGCTTTGCGCATCGTCAGGTCAATCTATTCGCGAGGGTCGGGGCCATGAAACTCAGCACGAAGGGGCGCTACGCGATGGTGGCGCTGGTCGATATCGCCCTCAGCCAGAAGGACGGGCTGGTGACACTGGGCGAAATCTCGAAACGGCAGAAGGTGTCGCTGCCCTACCTGGAGCAGCTGTTCGTGAAGCTGCGGCGGGCCGAGCTGGTGGAATCGGTGCGCGGGCCGGGCGGCGGCTATCGCCTGGCGCGGCCGGCGGCGGAGATCCGCATCAGCGAGGTGCTGCAGGCGGTCGACGAGACGGTCGACGCGCTGCACAAGGGCGCGGGCGCGTCGGGGGCCACGTCAGGCTCGCGCGCGCAGTCGATGGCGAACCGGCTGTGGGAAGGGCTGTCGGCCCATGTCTACGTGTTCCTGCACCAGACCCGGCTCTCGGACGTGGTGGAGAATTCGCTGACGCCATGCCCGATCGTGCCGACGCTGGTGCCGGTGGTCGACGATCAGTGACCTGTGTGCCCCGCAACCGTTGTCGGGGGCGCTGCCCCCATCCCGCATTTCATGCGGGATTCCCCCGGGATATTTCTAGCCAGAAGAAGCGGGCAAGGTAGTGGCGCGGGTCTACCTCGATCATAACGCGACGGCGCCTTTGAGGCCCGAGGCGCGCGAGGCGATGGTGGCGGCGATGGACGTGGCCGGCAACCCGTCGAGCGTGCATGGCGAGGGGCGGGCGGCCAAGGCCTTGGTGGAACGGGCAAGGGCGCAGGTGGCCGAGGCCGTGGGGTGCAAGCCGCAGGAGGTGGTGTTCACCTCCGGCGCGACGGAAGCGGCGAGGGTGATGGAGCGCTGGCCGGGGCCGGTGGAGGTTCAGGCGACGGCGCATGACGCGCTCTGGGCGCATCGGCGCGCGGAGGGCGAGGGCGCGCCGCTTTACGCGATGGGGCTGGCGAATTCCGAGACCGGGATCGTGACCGAGCCGGAAGAGCGCGAGGGCGCACTTCTGCTTGACATCACGCAGGCGGTGGGGCGTATTCCGTTTTCCTTCGCCTGGAGCGGGGCGGATTTCGCCATTCTCTCGGCGCACAAGCTGGGCGGGCCGAAGGGCATCGGTGCGCTGATCGTGAAGCAGGGGGTGGATTTCCCCGCGCTCACCGCCGGCGGCGGGCAGGAGATGGGGCGCCGCTCGGGCACCGAGAACATCATTGGAATCGCGGGCTTCGGCGCCGCAATTGAAGCAGCGCTCCGGGACCAGGCCGCGGGGGCCTGGGACGAGATCGAGAAATTTAGAAACATTCTAGAAACACTGCTTGAGGAATCGGCGAGAGAGACTATTTTTGTCGGGAAATCGGATCGGCGTCTGCCCAACACCTCCTGCTTCATTTCCGACGGATGGAAAGGCGAGACACAGGTGATGGCGATGGATCTGGCGGGGTTTGCCATATCCGCAGGCTCGGCCTGTTCCAGCGGCAAGGTGAAGGCGAGCCGGGTTCTGGGGGCGATGGGATACAGCGACACCCAGGCGGCAAGCGCCGTGCGCGTGTCGCTGGGCCCCGGGACGAGTGAAGACGACGTGACACGCTTTGCCGAAGCCTGGGCAAGGCAGCATGCAAAGCATCGCGCCCGCGCGGCGTGAGCTGAAAGGAGCTTGAAGATGGCGGCACTGGACGAAACACGCGTGAAGGAAGGCGTCGACAAGGACACGGTCGATGCGGTCCGCGAGGCCGGCACCTACAAGCACGGCTGGGAAACCGAGATCGAGACGGAATACGCGCCGAAAGGGCTGACGCCCGATATCGTGCGGCTGATTTCCGAGAAGAACGGCGAGCCCGAGTGGATGACCGACTGGCGGCTGGCGGCCTATGAGCGCTGGCTGCAGAAGAAAGAGCCCAACTGGGCGATGGTCGATTATCCGCAGATCGACTTTCAGAACCAGTATTACTATGCCCGCCCCAAGAGCATGGAGACGAAGCCCAAGTCGCTGGACGAGGTGGACCCCAAGCTGTTGGAAACCTACGAGAAACTGGGCATTCCGCTGAAGGAGCAGATGATCCTCGCGGGCGTCGAGGGGGCCGAGGAGGCCCCGGCGGAGGCGCGCGAGAGTGACCGGAAGGTGGCCGTGGACGCGGTCTTCGATTCCGTCAGTGTCGGGACCACCTTCCAGAAGGAGCTTCAGAAGGCGGGCGTGATCTTCTGCTCGATTTCCGAGGCGATCCGGGAGCATCCGGAGCTGGTGAAGAAATACCTCGGCAGCGTCGTGCCGGTGAGCGACAACTTCTATGCGACGCTCAACTCGGCCGTCTTCTCGGATGGCTCGTTCGTCTACGTGCCGCCGGGGGTGCGCTGCCCGATGGAGCTGTCGACCTATTTCCGGATCAATGCCGAGAATACCGGGCAGTTCGAGCGGACGCTGATCATTGCCGACAAGGGCTCTTACGTCAGCTACCTCGAGGGCTGCACCGCACCCCAGCGGGACACCAGCCAGCTTCACGCCGCGGTGGTCGAGATCGTCGTCGAGGAAGACGCCGAGGTGAAGTATTCGACCGTGCAGAACTGGTTCCCGGGCGACGAGAACGGCAAGGGCGGCATCTACAACTTCGTGACCAAGCGGGCCGATTGCCGGGGCGATAGGGCCAAGGTGATGTGGACGCAGGTCGAGACGGGCTCTGCCGTGACGTGGAAGTATCCGAGCTGCATCCTGCGCGGGAATGAAAGCCAGGGCGAGTTCTACTCGATCGCCATCACCAACAACTACCAGCAGGCCGATACCGGCACCAAGATGGTGCATCTGGGGAAAGATACCCGGTCGCGGATCGTCTCGAAGGGGATCAGCGCGGGCAAGGCGCAGAACACCTATCGGGGGCTGGTCTCGATGCACCCGAAGGCCAAGAACAGCCGGAACTACACGCAGTGCGACAGCCTTCTGATCGGCAGCGACTGCGGGGCGCACACGGTGCCGTATATCGAGGTGAAGAACAACTCGTCCCGGGT
>Ga0189287_100269_pt1 | contig 17014 bp, 15 predicted proteins | sample UW86minimetaG_FD_130319 | JGI IMG/M metagenome (GOLD analysis project Ga0189287, IMG submission 130319) | Marine microbial communities from the Costa Rica Dome - UW86 mini metaG | ecosystem: Environmental > Aquatic > Marine > Oceanic > Photic zone | place: Costa Rica: the Eastern Pacific... | reverse complement strand
TGACGCTGGTGCTGGGGGCGAACGAGGGGGCGCTGGGGGAGGAGCGGATCATCTCGAACGCGTCGTGTACGACCAACGCGCTGGCGCCCTTGGTGCGGGTGCTGGACGAGGCGTTCGGGGTGGAGAGCGGGCAGATGACCACGGTGCATTGCTATACCGGCAGCCAGCCGACGGTCGACAAGCCCCGCGGCGCGCCCGAGCGTAGCCGGGCGGCGGCGCTGTCGATGGTGCCGACGACCACCAGCGCGCAGCACCAGACCGGGCTTGTCCTGCCGCATATGGCCGGGCGGATCGAGGCGCGGGCGATCCGGGTGCCGACGGCGAGCGTGTCGTGCATCGACCTGACGGTGCAGCTGCACGAGGCGGTGACGGAAGCGGCGGTGAACGCGGTCCTTAAAGAGGCGGCGGAGGGCTCGCCCGTCTTCGGTTGGACCGAGAAACCGCTGGTGAGCGCCGACCTGCGCGGGCGGTCGGAATCGATCGTGATGGTCGGGCCGGAGACCTCCGTCTCGCAGGGCGGATTGCTGCGGGTGTTCGGCTGGTACGACAACGAATGGGGGTTTTCCTGCCGGATGCTGGACATGGCGCGGCTGATCGCGCGGCGGTAGGGGGGCCAGCCCCCCACGTTGAAATCAGGAGATTTCAACGCTCCCCCCGGGATACTTTCGGCCAGAAGAAGAATGGGGCGCCCCTTGTTTCTTCTGGCCGGAAATATCCCGGGGTGAGGCCGAAGGCCGAGGGGCAGCGCCCCTAATCGGCGGTGACGGTGTAGGGCGTGTCGAACCAGTGTTCTTCGAGGTTCGGGCCCTCGCCGATGCGGTCGATCACGGCGAAGAGGCCGGGGGGCGCCAGCGGCGTGAGGACGCCGTGCCAGGTATTGCGGGCGATCTGGATGCCTTCGCCGGGCCGGGTGAGGAAGGCGAGCGGTGTGCCGGGGCGGCCGCTTTCATCGGGGGCGACGATGACGAGGAAGCTGGTCTCGTACATTGGCAGGAAGGCCTGGGAGCCCAGCGGATGGCGTTCGACCATGTCGAGCCGGTAGGGGAGGCTGCGGGGTTCGGCGTCGAAGAGGCTGATGCCGGTGGCGCCGTCGGTGATGTCGGCCAGGGCCAGCGCGTGGTGGCGGCCGCAGAGGCCCTGGTTGATCATCATGTCCGGTTCGGGGCGGCGGGCGATGACGGTGCCGAAGGGGGCGAAGGCGGTTGCTGTCAGAGGCTGCGCGGTGATGGGTGTCACGGCAGGAGGTCCTGCAGGCGCAGTTCGGCGATGCGCTCGACCTGGGCGCAGGCGGTGGCGAATTCGGTGGCGCTGTCGTTGGCGAGGCGGGTTTCGAAGGCGTCGAGGATGCCCTGTTTGTCGTGGTCGCGGACGGCGATGATGAAGGGATGGCCATGCTTGGCGACATAGGCGTCGTTGAGGCGGGTGAAGGTTTCGCGTTCCTCGTCGGTGAGCAGGTCGAGCCCGGCGGAGGCCTGTTCGGCGGTCGACTCGGAGGTCAGGCGGCCGGCGGCGGCGAGTTTGCCGGCGAGGTCGGGGTGGGCCTTGAGGACTTGCAGGCGGGCGTCGTGGGGTGCGGTGCGGAAGGCGCGGGCCATGGCCGAGGCGAGGCCTGCGGCGCTGTCATGGGCGGGGCCGAGTTCAAGGTCGTAGGCCTGTTCGGCAACCCAGGGGGAATGTTCGAAGATGCCGCCGAAACGGGCGGTGAAGGTGGGCTGGTCCATCTCGGAGGGGCGGTCGAGGGGTTCCGGCGGGTGGGTTGCGGCCCAGTGGCGGGCGATGTCGATGCGGCGGGCGACCCAGACGCCGTCATGCGCCGCGACGTGATCGAGGAAGCGTTGCAGGGCCATGACGCGGCCCGGGCGGCCGACGAGGCGGCAGTGGAGGCCGATGGAGAGCATCTTGGGGGCGCCGGCTTCTCCCTCGGCATAGAGCGCGTCGAAGCTGTCGCGGAGATAGGTGAAGAACTGGTCGCCGGCGTTGAACCCCTGCGGCGTGGCGAAGCGCATGTCGTTGCAGTCGAGCGTGTAGGGGATGATGAGCTGGTCGCGGCCGGCGAGGGTGACCCAGTAGGGAAGGTCGTCGGCGTAGGTGTCGGAGATGTAGTCGAATTCGCCCGTCTCGGCGGCGAGCGGCACGGTGTTGACCGAGCAGCGGCCGGTGTACCAGCCGCAGGGTTTCTCGCCGGTGGTGAGGGTGTGGAGGCGGATGGCCTCCTCCATGTCGGCGCGTTCGGCCTCGGGCTTGTGGTCCTTGTAGTCGATCCATTTGAGGCCGTGGCTGGCGATTTCCCAATCCGCGGCCTGCATGGCTTTCACCTGTTCCGGCGAGCGGGCGAGCGCCGTGGCGACGCCGTAGACGGTGAGGGGCAGGCCGCGCGAGGTGAAGAGCCGGTGGAGGCGCCAGAACCCGGCCCGGGCGCCGTATTCATAGACCGATTCCATGTTCCAGTGGCGCTGGCCGGGCCAGGGCTGGGCGCCGGGGATTTCGGACAGGAAGGCCTCGGAGGCGGCGTCGCCATGCAGCAGGCAGTTCTCGCCGCCTTCCTCGTAATTGAGGACGAACTGGACGGCGATCTTTGCCTCGCCGGGCCAGTACGGGTGTGGCGGGTTGGGGCCGTGGCCGCGCATGTCGCGGATGTAGCGTTGGGGCATGGCGACGCCTTCCGTGAGTGGTGGATGCCGGTAGTGTAGACGGGGGCTGTTCGGGATACTTTCCGATAAATCCTGAAGGACTTACAATGATTTCCTGCGTGACCGGGGCCCCGGGGCGCGGCAGGGTGGCGACAGGAGGACCGATTGATGGCCGGATATCTGACGACCCATGTGCTCGACACCGCGAGGGGCCGCCCGGCGGCGGGCATGACCGTGGAGCTTTACCGGATCGAGGGCGAAAAGCGCAGCCTTGTCAGGGCGTTGCAGACCAATGCCGACGGGCGGACGGACCAGCCGATCCTGCCGGAGGCGGAGTTCGAGACCGGCACGTACGAGCTGGTCTTCCATGCCGGGGATTACATCGATGCCCGGTTCTCGCCGCCGGAGAGCCCGCGGTTTCTGGACGAGGTGCCGATAAGGTTCGGGATGGCGGAAGAGGTGCATTACCACGTGCCGCTGTTGGTGTCGCCGTTCGGGTATTCGACCTACCGGGGGAGTTGAGGTAAGCGAATCGGGGTTAACGGGTTGGAACGGCGTGATTTTCCGGTTTCGGTATCACGTCGGTATCACGTCGGTATTGCGTCGGTGTTTTTGACGGTGCCGGGCCGGGTTCATGTGGCGTTCGGTGGGGGGTGGGGCGAGATGTTGTGCGGGGCGCAACGGGGGTGAGGCCTGGCGGGGCGTGGTGGGTTGGCACCCACCCTGCGGAATTTGGTCGGGCCCTGGGGTGGCCGGAGGTTCGAGGCCCCGGCTCAGGCCCGGGGCGGGGAGGCCACGGCGTCGGGGCGGGGGGCGTGAAAAACCCCGGACGAGACTTTGTCTTTGCGGCGGATGTTTCTAGATATATGGCTGAGACATAACCGGCATGGAACAGGTGATCAGGTGCTGAGACGCCAGGGTACGGGCGCGACGCCGATGAGCTTTCTCTCGGGCGAGGGGGAGATGGCGCGGCGTATCCGCGAGCATGACTGGGCGGCGCACCCGCTCGGGGCGCCGGACGCGTGGCCGCTGTCCTTGCGGGCGGCGCTGGGGATCTGCCTGAACTCGGCCTTTCCGACGGCGATCTACTGGGGGCAGGAGCTGCGCCTGCTTTACAACGATGCGTGGTCGTTCATTCCGGGCCCGCGCCACCCTGCCTGTCTCGGCGAGCCGGCGGCGGAGGTGTGGTCGGATATCTGGCACGTGATCGAGCCGCAGTTCACCCGGGTGATCGAGACCGGCGAGGGGCTGTTCGTCGACGACCAGATGCTGCCGATGCGGCGCTACGGGATCGAGGAGGAGACCTACTGGTCGTACAGTTTCACGCCCATCCGCGGTGAGGACGGCAGCATCGTCGGGATCTTCAATTCCGGGCAGGAGACCACCGAGAAGGTGTTGCGGCAGCGGCAGACGGCCTTCCTTTTGGAGGTGGGCGACCGGGTGCGCGAACTGACCGGGGCGGAGGAGATCATGACCGCGGTCTGCCGGATGCTGGGCGAGCACCTGGGTGCGATACGGGTGGGGATCCGCGAGCGCGACGCCGCGGCCGAACGGTTCCCGGTGGCGCTGGAATGGGTCGCCGAGGGCGTCGCCCCGGCCGGGCCGGGCGTGCACTGGCCCTGGCTGGGCCACCTGCGTGACGGGCTGGAGGCCGGGCGGGCCGTGCGGGTCGACCGGACCGCGGAGGTCGAGGACGAGCGGGCGCGCGAGATGTTCGTCCGGCTGGGGGCCGAGGCGGCGCTGGCGCTGCCCTCGTTCAAGTTCGCGAGCCTGAGCGCGGTGATGTTCGTGCATCGCGACCGCGCCCATGGCTGGACCGACGAGGAGGTGGCGACCGCGGAGCAGGTTTTCGGCCTCGCCACCCAGACGATCGAGCGCGAGCGGGTGCTGGCGCGGGAAAAGGCGATGATGCAGGAGATCGACCACCGGGCGCGCAACCTGCTGGGTATCTCGCAGGCGCTGGTGCGGCTGACCCGGGCGGAGGACGTGGCGGGGTACAAGACGTCGCTTCTCGAGCGGCTGAGCGCGCTGGGCAAGACGCTGGGCATCCTGTCGGACGGCAAGTGGGTCGGCGCCAACCTTCAGGACGTGCTGGAAAGCGAGCTGGCGCCGTTCCTGTCGGAGGACGGGCGGGTCAGGGTACACGGGCCGCGGGTGGTGCTGGGCCCCGCGATGGTGCAGCCGGTGGCGATGGCGCTGCACGAGCTGGCCACGAACGCGGTGAAATACGGGGCGCTTGCCGGTGACGAGGGCACGCTCGACATCGGCTGGGAGGCCGGCGAGGACCGGGTTCTGCGGCTGGTCTGGCGGGAGCGGAGCGCCGCCGCCGCCGGCGCCGTGGCGCCGGAGAAAGCGGGGTTCGGCACGCAGCTTCTGACGCTGGCGGTGGAGGACCAGCTGGATGGCAGCATCACCCGCCGGGTGGAGGACGGCACGTTCGAATGCGTGCTGAGCCTGCCGATGCCGGAGGAGGCGGAGGAGGACGACGCCGCGACGCCGGCAGCGGCGGAGGCGCCGGGCTGATCTTTCGCTTTCGCCCGCGGCCGGATTGGGCCAGAAAGGGGCAAAAGACAGGAGGGCAGTATGCGCAGGATAGGGATGAGCGCGGTGGCGCTGGCGGTGCTGGCGGGGTGCAACACGCAGCCCACGCCGTCGATGCTGGGGATGACCGGCCGGGCCGAGGTGGCCGGCGTGGAAGCGGGCGACATGCTGAAGCTCAGGGCCGGGCCGGGGCTGGGCTACGAGATCATCGTGGGCCTGCCCAACGGGACGCTGATGCGGACGGGCGCGTGCAACCGCGTGGGCGGCACGGTCTGGTGCGAGGCGGCGCTGGACCGCGATCCGGGGACCAAGGGGTATGTGTCGGAGACGTACCTGCGGAAGTTGTGACGGGGCTTGGAGGTGGGTTGGAGGGTGCGGAGACGCGCGGGCGCCTGCCCGTGGGGTGGCGCTGCCTACCTGCCCGGAGCGTGCTTTATGGTTGCCAAATACCTCCGCCGAGGCTGCCTTGTGTGACATTCGCAAAAGCGCCAGCCCGTGGGGACGGGCAGGCGCTCGCGCGGCGGGCTTCGCCCTCGATTCCGCGCGGGGTAAAGACCACTGCGTTCAGTCCAGTGCAGAATTTCAGGATTGCAGTACCGGTTGAGTGGCGGAGTTAGCTGGTCTTTTCGCGAATGTCTGTCCAAGTCCTGATGGCTTCGCCCAGCAAGCGGTCTGCTGCAACGAGCGCATGGTCTATTTGTTCCGTTGTGATAAGACTTGAATAGACCCGCCAGTCCGGTTTCTTTTTTGTCCCGAAGTTCTTAAAGTATTCGCATGTCAGCGTTCCGTCTGGTCGCATATGCCAAGCGCCGTGGACCGCCATATGACGATTGTCGATATCCCGGTCGATTTCATCCAGTATCGCTGTCACGCGCTCAGGAAAAGTGACCTTTTCTCCGTTAATGGCCGAACGAAGGCCTTCGATCAGCGCTGGTGTTACCTTCCGTTGGGATAGTGCGGCATGAACATCTGCGTCATCTGCAACATCATAGCCTTCGGCATCAAAGAGTATATGCCATAGTACCTTTTCGAGATGCGCACAGGTTTGAACATACTTGCCCTGACGCAGCAGTATTTCGTCCGGGACAACACTGTTGATCCACATCTTCCCTTGCATATAGCTGTCCCCTTCAGGTGTTTAATCCGCTTACCTAGGCCCCCTCACACCCGGCACATCCCCTTGATCGTCGCCGCGTGCACCGGGTCGGCGGCCAGCGTGTCGGCGGCCAGCGCGTGGGCGGTTTCCATCAGCGCGTCGGGTTCTGCGAGGCGGTCGAAGAGGCCCCAGGCGAGCGCCGTTTCGGCGTCGATCTTCTGGCCGGCCATCAGGATCATCCGCGCCCGCGAGGGCCCCACCAGCCGGACCAGGCGGCCGGGGTCGGAGGGCTGGGGCAGGAAGCCCAGCTTCATCACCGGGTAGAAGGCCTTGGCCGTGGGCACCGCGACGCGCAGGTCGCAGGCCAGCACCATGCCCATCGCGCCGCCCGCGACCGTGCCGTTCAGGGCCGCGATGGTGAGGCCGCGCAGGCCGGTGATGGCCGAGGACAGCCGCTCCCAGGCGGAGCTGGTGGCGAGCCCGGCTTTCGCGGCCTCGAGGTCGGCGCCGGCGGAGAAGACCTTGCCTTCGCCGGTCAGGACCAGGGCGCGGGCCTCGTCGGCGCTTTCGGCGATATCGGCGAGGTCGGTCAGCATCGCCTCGGTGAGGGAATTGGCCTTGTCGGGGCGGTCGATGGTGACCGTCCAGAGCCCGTCGGACTTGTCGAGGCGGATCATGCCAGCCCCGCCCGGCGACGGATGTCGTCCTGCCTGAGGCTGACTTCCTGGCCGATATAGTCGTCGGCGTCGGGGCTGCACATCCAGAGGAGCGCTTTGGCGGGCCACTCGGGGGGGATGTGATCCTCCCACTCCAGTTCGGAGACCGGGTTGACGCCGCTGGCCTTGATCTCGCGCTGCATCTGGGTGGCGACGGTGCCGGGCGAGAGGCCCATGATGCGCAGGCCCGAGCCGCGGTTCTCGAGGTCGGCGCAGCTTGTCAGCATCGCGGCGCCCGCCTTGGAGGTGCAATAGTGGCTCCAGCCTTCGAGCGGCGCATGGGCCGCGCCGGAGGAGACCGTGATGATGGTGCCGGCGCCCGCGTCCTTCATCACCGGGATGGCGGCGCGCATGCCGTTGAAGACGCCCTTGAGGTTGATGTCGATCACCTTGCCCCATTCCTCGGGGTCGATGGCGTCGAGATGGCTGATGGGTTCGATGACGCCGGCATTGCCGATCAGGATGTCGAGCCCGCCGAAGGCCTTCTGGCAGGCCGACACGGCCGCCTCGACCTCCCAGTAGCGGGAGACGTCGCAGGGGATGGCGACCGCCTGTTTGCCGATCTCGCCCGCGATCTCGGCGATGGCGTCGCCGTTGCGCGCGGCCAGCGCCACGTTGGCGCCCGCCTCGGCGAAGACCCGCGCCGCCGCCGCGCCGATGCCGCGGCTGGCCCCGGTGATGAGCACCGTCTTGCCGACGACTGCCTCTGTCACACTCATTTCGTACCTCCCTGCATTCAATCCCGCTAATCTCGGACACGTGCGGCCGGGTCAACTATGTCTTGACCCGGCCCGTGCTTGGGCAGAAGCTATACTCGAAATTTAAAAACGGAAGGGTTGATGATGACATCCTGGAGGAGAACTGCCGCATCGGTGGCTGCGCTTTGCGTCATTTCGGGCGCGAATGCGGCCTATGCCGATGTGACCGCCGAACAGGTCTGGGCCGATTGGCGCGATTACATGATGGACGCCGGCTATACGCTGGACGCGACCGAGAACCGGTCGGGCGACACGCTGACGATCAGCGGTATCAGCATGACGTTCGAGGTGCCGGAAGAGGACATGACGATCGACATGTCGATGGGCGACATGAGCTTCGTCGACAATGGCGACGGGACGGTTTCGATCACCGTGGCGCCGAGCCTGCCGATCGACATTGCCGTCGATGCGGAGGACGGCGAGGACGTGGAGATCGGCCTCGACTATGCCACCGAGGGCCTGTCGATCGACGTCTCGGGCGACCCCGAGAACATGACCTATGCCTATTCCGCCGCGAGCATCGCGCTGACGCTGGTCAGCCTGAACATCGAGGGCGAGGACGTTCCCATGGACGAGTTCGGGCAGGCCGAGTTCCGGATGGCCGATGTCGAGGGGTCGACCGAGATGTCGGTGGGCAACCTGCGCAGCTCGGTCCAGAAGATCACCAGCGGCGCGGTCAGCTACGTGATGGATTTCAACGAGCCGGACGATGGCGGCGGCCGCTTCGTGCTGCGCGGCGAGGCCGAGGGCATGCAGTTCGACGGCACCGCCAGCCTGCCGAACGACATGGACCCCGAGCAGATGGCGGCGGCGCTGAAGGCGGGCTTCGCCTTCGACGGCAGCTTCTCGTTCACCAACGGGTCGTCGAATTTCAACTTCAAGGATGAAGAGGAAACGGTGCAGGGCACGAGCAGCTCGGCCTCGGGCCAGCTTGGCCTGAAGATGGACGAGAGCGGCCTGAGCTATTCCGGCGAGGGCACGGATATCACCATGTCGATGGCCGGTGCCGATATCCCGTTCCCGCTGGAGCTGGCGATGCAGCAGGCCGGGTTCAACCTGACCATGCCGGTGACCGCCGGAGAGGGCGAGCAGCCCTTCGCGCTGGGCCTGACGCTGGGCGATTTCACCATGTCGGACCTGATCTGGGGCATCTTCGACCCGAGCGGGCAATTGCCGCGTGACCCCGCGACGATCGCCTTCGACACCAGCGGCACGGTGAGCCTTCTGGTCGACCTGCTCGATCCCGAGGAGATGGAACGGGTCGAGGATGGCGAGACGATGCCGGGCGAGATCAATTCGCTCGACCTCAACAGCCTGACGATCAGCGCGGCCGGCGCCGAGCTGACCGGCGATGGCAGCTTTACCTTCGACAACAGCGACCTGACCACCTTCGAGGGGATGCCGGCGCCGACGGGCGCGGTGAACCTGATGCTGGTGGGCGGCAACGCGCTGCTCGACAAGCTGGTGGCGATGCAGCTCGTGCCCGAGGAGCAGGCCGCCGGCGCGCGGATGATGATGGGCCTGTTCGCCGTGCCGGGCGATGGCGAGGACACTCTGACCTCGACCATCGAGGTGAAGGGCGACGGCCAGATCCTCGCCAACGGGCAGCGCATCAAGTAACGCGCCTGTCGTTACGGAATATCGGGAAGGCTGCAATCATCGGTTGCAGCCTTTTCTTTTGGGGTTAGCGTTGGGCCGCGAAACGGTTTGAACGAGGGGTGATTTCGGATGAGGTATGGATTTGGTCTGGCGGCGCTGGCGACGGCCGGGCTGGCGGGGGTGCCGGCGGCGGCGGATGTGAGTGCCGAGGATGTCTGGGCCAGCGCGATGGCGCCGTTCGAGGCGTTGAATGCCGAGATCGCGGCCAGCCCCGTGCGCGAGGGCGACCGGCTGGTGGTCGACGATATCGAGATCAGGTTCAGCTTTGCCGAGGGACGGGGGCGGGCCATTCTGACGACCAACGGCGTGGTGCTGGAGGAGACGGGCGAGGGCACGGTAAGGGTGCAGTATCCCGCGGAGACGAAAAGCATCGCGCGGCTGGAATTCGACGGCGCGGAGGGCGCGCCGGAGGCGATGGTGCTGACCCGGGAGCTGGACGGCACGGCCTTCGAGCAGGTTGCCAGCGGCGAACCGGGCGACGTGACCCATGCCTTCCGCACCGACGCGCTTGAGCAGGTGATGCGGTTGCAGATGCCGGAGGCGGCCGGCGGGGCGGATGTGCGGATGACCGCGCGGATCACCGGGTCGGAGGGCACCTTCCGTGTGACCGAGGGCGATCTGCTGCGGATCGGCGGGGCGTTCGATTACGAGACGATCATCCTGGATTCGGTCACGGAGACCGAGATGCCGGGGGCCGATGGAGCGCCGCCCGTGAGGGCGACGCAGGAAACGGCGCAGCGGATGGAGGGGGTCGCGATGACCTTCGAGACGGCGCTTCCCAAGGGGACGCTGTCGCTGATGAACCTGTCGGAGGGGTTGCGGGACGGGCTGGCGTTTTCGTTGACCTCGACGGCAGCCGGGACAAGCGCCGAGACGGTGATGACGACGGCCGAGCCGGGGGGTGACCCGGCGGGCGAGGCGGAGATGTTCCGGCAGACCTACGAGGTCGGCCAGCAGGAAGCCGCGTTACGCCTTGATGCCGGGGGACTGTCCATCGAGGGGCAGGCCGGCGGGCTAACGGTGGGGATGGCGGCCGAGGTGCTGCCCGTGCCGATGGTCTTGGGGCTCGAGGCGATAGGCTATCGTTACGCCACGCCGCTGAACCGGACGGAGGGGCCGGAGGAGGCCGCGCTGGCGCTGTCGCTTGAGGGGATGACGCTGGGCGAGGAGGCCTGGGCGATGATCGATCCGGGCGGGGCGCTGCCGCGCGATCCGGCGGATCTGTCGGTTAAGGCGACGGCGGCGGTGGAGCTCTTCGTCGGGCTGCTGGATTTCCCTTCGATCGCGGTGCTGGAGGAGCAAGGCGAGGCGCCGGCGGCGCTGCGCGGGCTGACGGTGCAGGAACTGGCCGTGGCGGCGCTGGGCGCACGTCTGACGGGCGAGGGGGCGCTGAGTTTCGACGAGGCGAGCGGGGAGAGCCAGGGCGGGTTTCCCGAGCCCGAGGGGGTGATCGAGCTTGTCTTGGAGGGCGGGCAGGCGCTGATCGACCGGCTGGTCGAGGCACGGCTGCTGCCCGAGGACCAGGCTGCGGGCGCGCGGATGATGCTGGGCGTCTTCGCCGTGCCGGGCGAGGGGGAAGACGTGATGACCTCGACCATCGAGATGAAGCCGGGCGGCGTGATCGAGGCCAACGGGCAGCGCGTGCGCTAGGGCGTCTGGTCTCGGGGGCCGAGGGTCACGGGCTTGCACGGGCGGGCCCGGCGGTCTACCTGTTCCCGGCAATCAGGAAAGGCAGGGCATGACCGACACGCTGGAGAACATCACCGCGGCCTTGATCGACGCCGCCCGCAAGGCCGGGGCCGACGCCGCCGACGCCATCGCGCTGACGGGCAGCGCGGTGACGATCGACGTGCGCGCGGGCGCGCTGGAGCAGGCCGAGCGGTCGGAGGGCACCGATATGGGCCTGCGGGTGCTGGTGGGCCGGCGGCAGGCCTGTGTCTCGGCCTCGGACACGCGGGACGAGACGATCGGCGTACTGGCGGAGCGGGCCGTGGCAATGGCGCGCGAGGCGCCGGAGGATCCCTATGCCGGGCTGGCGGAGCCGGGGCAGCTTGGCACGGGCTGCGAGGCCGGGGCGCTGGAGCTGGCCGATCCGGGCGAGGAGCCCTCGCCCGAGGTTTTGCAGGACGAGGCGCTGGCGGCGGAGGCCGCGGCGCTGGGTGTGACGGGCGTGAGCCAGGTGCAGTCGGCCACCTCGGCCTGGTCGCGGCGGGCGGTGCACATGGCCGGGTCGAACGGGTTTTCCGGGGGCTACGAGCGCACCGATGCGGCGATCCACTGTTCCGCCATTGCCGGGACCGGCACCGGGATGCAGCGCGATGCCGATGGCGACAGCCGCATCTTCCGGAGCGATCTGCGGGGTGCCGCGGATATCGGCCGGGTGGCGGGCGAGCGGGCGGCGTCCCTGCTGGGGGCGAAGCGGCCGAAGACGGGCGCCTACCCGGTGTTGTTCGACGAGCGCATCGCGGCCTCTCTGATCGGGCATCTGCTGGGCGCGGCCGATGGCAGTGCCGTGGCGCGGGGCCAGTCCTGGCTGCGTGGGCGTCTGGGCGAGCCGGTGCTGCCCGCCGGGCTGAGCGTGATCGAGGATCCGCACCGGCCGCGGGTGACGGGCTCGCGCCCGTTCGACGCGGAGGGGTTGCCGACGCGCAAGCGGGCGCTGGTGGATGAGGGTGTGCTGACGGGGTGGATCCTTGACCTGTCGACCGGGCGCAAGCTGGGGATGGAGAGCACCGCGAACGCCAAGCGCGGCACCTCGGCCCCGCCGAGCCCCGGCCCGTGGAACATCGCGCTGACGCAAGGCGACAAGAGCCGCGAAGACCTGCTGCGCGAGATGGGCACCGGGCTTCTGGTGACCTCGATGATCGGGGCGACGATCAACCCGAACACCGGCGATTACTCGCGCGGGGCCTCGGGGTTCTGGGTGGAGAACGGCGAGATCACCTACCCGGTGCAGGAATGCACCATCGCGGGGAACCTGCCGGAAATGCTGCTCAACATGACCCCGGCCAACGACGCGCGGCCGTGGCTGAGCCGCGTGGTGCCGTCGCTTCTGGTCGAGGGGCTGACGCTTGCCGGGGAGTGACCTTTCGCTGCTGATAGACGCGGCGCGGCAGGCGGGCGAGGTCGCTTCGGGGTTTGCCGCCGAGACGGCCAAGCGCTGGGACAAGCCGGATGGCCTGGGCCCGGTGACGGAGGCCGACCTGGCGGTGAACGACGTGCTGGAGCGGGTGCTGCGCGGGGCGCGGCCCGATTATGGCTGGCTGTCGGAGGAGAGCGAGGACGGGGAGGCGCGGCTGGCCTGCCGGCGCACCTTCATCATCGACCCGATCGACGGCACGCGGAGCTTCATCGAGGGCTCGGGCACCTGGGCGCATTCGCTGGCCGTGGTGGAGGATGGCACGGTGACGGCGGGGGTGGTCTTCCTGCCGATGCGTGACAAGCTTTACGCCGCCGCGACGGGGCAGGGGGCGACGCTGAACGACCGGCCGCTGAAGGTGTCGGGGCGGACGGAGCTGACCGGGGCCTCGGTGCTGGCGGCGAAACCGGTTTATGCGCCGCAGCACTGGCGCGGGGCGGTGCCGGAGGTGAAGCGGATCTACCGCCCGTCGCTGGCCTATCGCCTCAGCGTGGTGGCGGAAGGCCGGGCCGACGCGATGTTCACCCTGCGCCCGACCTGGGAATGGGACGTTGCCGCCGGCGACGTGATCCTGCGCGAGGCGGGAGCGGCGACCTCTGACCGGGCGGGGGAGCGGCTGGTCTTCAACAACCCGCACCCGCAGGTCAACGGCATCGTCGCCGCCAACCCGGCGCTGCACGGGGCGATCACCGGCGCGCTGGTGGTGTGAGGGGCTATACAATCTGAGGGTATTGGTGCATCCTTCCTGCAATCTTTGATTGATCGGATTGCAGGGGGCGGGGCTCGTCAGCCCTTACGGGCTGCCTCGCGGGGGGCTTTTTCAGCGAGGATGACACCAATGAAAGACGGACCGGAATTCGACATCGCGGGTTTCGAGGCCCGGCACAGCGCCGCGCGCTATGCCGCCGCGACACAGGCGCTGGCCGTGGCGGCGGCGCCCGCCACCACGCCCGACAGCGCCATCGCCACGGACAAGGGGATGGTGCAATACCATGTCATCGCCGAGACCCCGACCGGCAGCCAGTATGCCGCGATAATGCAGGAGAACGCCGACAACCTGATGGGGATGGGCGGGCTGATCCACGGGTACATGACAGCGAATTACCCGACGGTGGACAGCCAGCTTCTGGATATCAACCTCTGGAACACCGTGATCGGCCACCTGCCGGACGTTGCCGTCGGCCCGACGGTGACGAAGCAGTATTCGAACACGGTCGCGGGCACCGACCTGGCCGGCACCTTCCTGCAGATGCTGGCCAAGGCCAAGGTGGCGCCGGGAGCGAAGATCGGCACGGATTTCGGCACCTGGCTCGAGGCGATGGGCCAGCTTGCCTTTGCCGCGCACGGGGCGGGCCAGACCTACAAGGCCATCACCTGCAGTTACCTGTGCTACCTGGTCGACAATGGCGCGGGCGGGTTCTACGACTATGGCGCGATCGTGCTGCGCGAGGTCGATATCACGCAGGATTTCATGACCTACAAGGGCGCCTGCCAGGCCAGCCTGGGCATTCAGGTGGAGGTGCAGTTCACCGAGATCACCTCGCCCGTGCAGCTCTCGCGCATTCGCAAGGGGGGGCCGGATTTCCAGCTGTTCCAGCAGCTTGTCAACGCGAATGCGACCGCCGCCTTTTCGAAGGCCGCCAATTTCTTCGACGGACGGAACACGCCGCAGGCCGACCTGAAGCCCTACGTCTGAGCGCGCGCGCGCGGTCCGGTGCGAACGTGATTGCCTTTTCTTCCTGGTGGAAATATCCCGGGGAGCGCGAGGGGCTGGCCCCTCGCTTCGGTCGGATCGCCCAACGGGCGGTCCGATCCCTTTCAAGACCGACGGGAACCCCCGACACATGGCCCGATCCGACAACCTGACCGGTGCGCTGCTGATGATGGCGTCGATGGCGGCCTTCACGCTGAACGACACCATGATGAAGGTGCTGGCCGGCGAGGTGCCCCTGTTCCAGCTCCTGTTCCTGCGGGGCGTGCTGACCACGCTGGCGGTGGCGGCGATCGCGTGGTGGATGGGGGCGCTGAGGGCGCGGGTGTCGAAGCGCGACCGGTGGGTCATCTTCTGGCGCACGGTGGGCGAGACGGGGGCCGCCTATTTCTTCCTGACCGCGCTGTTCAACATGCCGCTGGCCAACGTGACCGCGATCCTGTCGGCGCTGCCGCTCACGCTGACGCTGGCCGCCGCGCTGTTCCTGCGCGAGCCGGTGGGCTGGAAGCGGCTGGCGGCGATCGCGGTGGGCTTTGCCGGGGTGATGCTGATCGTCCGGCCGGGGGCATCGGATTTCAACCTGTTCTCGCTTTACGCGCTGATCGCGGTGGGGTTCGTGACGTTGCGCGACCTGTCGGCCCGCCGGCTGTCGCCGGAGACGCCGTCGATGCTGGTGACGCTGATCACCTCGGCGGTGATCATGGTGTTCTTCGGGGTGGCGAGCCTGGCGGAAGAGTGGTCGCCGATGGATGCGCGCGCCCTGGGGCTGACCGCGGGGGCGGCGTTCATGATCATCGGCGGGTACCTCTTTTCGATCATGGTGATGCGGGTGGGCGAGATCGGGTTCACCGCGCCGTTCCGCTATACCGGGCTGATCTGGGCGCTGGTGCTGGGCTGGCTGGTCTTCGGCGACTGGCCCGAGACGATCACCCTGGTCGGCGCCGCGATCGTGGCGGGCAGCGGGCTGTTCACGCTTTACCGCGAGTCGCGGCTGGCCCGGGCCGAGCGCATCGCGCAATCCGCGCGCACCCGCCCGCGCGGGATGTAGCAGGGGGAGGCGCAGACCCGCTTGCGCCCGGTACATAACGGGTTTCGCCCGGCACAAACCCGCGCGCGAGGCTGTTGACAACGATTCCGACTCCGCCTATACGCCGCTCCATCCCGGCCAAAGGGGCCTTCCCCGTGGGCCGATATCAGAACTGTAGTGGTCATGATCCGGGCGGTGAGCGCCCCGATCCTCTGGAATTCCACCGCGTCGTACCGGCAGGTCGCAGGGTACGGGTGCGGTTATTGCGTTTTGCGGACGCGTAAGGCGCGCATTTTGATGAAACCCGCACGGGGATGCCCGTGCAGACACATGTGTTGAGAGACGGGGAAAGAGACCCAATGCCAACGATCCAACAGCTGATCCGCAAACCGCGGCAGCCGAAAACAAGAGCCACCAAATCCATGCACCTGCAGGGCTGCCCGCAGAAGCGTGGCGTTTGCACGCGCGTCTACACCACGACGCCGAAGAAGCCGAACTCGGCCATGCGGAAGGTTGCGAAGGTGCGCCTGACGAACGGCTACGAGGTCATCAGCTACATCCCCGGTGAAAGCCACAACCTTCAGGAACACTCTGTCGTCCTGATCCGCGGCGGCCGTGTGAAAGACCTTCCCGGCGTCCGTTACCACATCCTGCGCGGCGTGCTCGACACGCAAGGCGTGAAGGACCGCAAGCAGCGCCGCTCGAAGTATGGCGCCAAGCGTCCGAAGTAAGAGGAAGAGAAGATGTCCCGCCGTCACGCTGCTGAAAAACGCGAAATCCTGCCCGACGCCAAGTTCGGCGACCGGGTTCTGACGAAATTCATGAACAACCTGATGATCGACGGCAAGAAATCCGTTGCCGAGCAGATCGTCTACAACGCGCTCGACCGGGTCGAGGACAAGGTCAAGCGCGCGCCCGTCGAGATTTTCCACGAGGCGCTCGACAACATCAAGCCGTCGGTCGAGGTTCGCTCGCGCCGGGTTGGTGGCGCCACCTACCAGGTGCCGGTCGAGGTTCGCCCGGAACGCCGCGAGGCGCTGGCCATCCGCTGGCTGATCAACGCGTCGCGCGCCCGCAACGAGAACACCATGGAAGAACGCCTCGCCGGCGAGCTGCTGGATGCTGTGAACAGCCGCGGCTCGGCCGTGAAGAAGCGCGAAGACACCCACAAGATGGCCGAAGCCAACAAGGCCTTCAGCCATTACCGCTGGTAAACCCTAGAGGCATCTGACCAATGGCACGCGATTATCCGCTGGAACGCTACCGCAACTTCGGCATCATGGCCCACATTGATGCCGGCAAGACCACGTGTTCGGAACGCATCCTGTTCTACACCGGCAAGTCCCACAACATCGGCGAGGTGCATGACGGCGCCGCGACGATGGACTGGATGGAGCAGGAACAGGAACGCGGCATCACCATCACGTCGGCCGCGACCACGACCTTCTGGCAGTGGCAGGAAGACCCGACCAAGGAAGGGACTTCCGACACCAAGTACCGGATGAACATCATCGACACGCCCGGTCACGTGGACTTCACCATCGAGGTGGAACGCTCGCTGGCCGTGCTCGACGGCGCGATCTGCGTGCTCGACGCCAATGCCGGTGTCGAACCCCAGACCGAGACCGTGTGGCGCCAGGCCGACCGGTACAAGGTGCCGCGCATCGTCTTCGTCAACAAGATGGACAAGATCGGCGCCGACTTCTTCAACTGCGTCGCCATGATCGAAAGCCGCAC
>Ga0189287_100268_pt1 | contig 17169 bp, 18 predicted proteins | sample UW86minimetaG_FD_130319 | JGI IMG/M metagenome (GOLD analysis project Ga0189287, IMG submission 130319) | Marine microbial communities from the Costa Rica Dome - UW86 mini metaG | ecosystem: Environmental > Aquatic > Marine > Oceanic > Photic zone | place: Costa Rica: the Eastern Pacific... | reverse complement strand
TCGTAGCCGCCGCAGGACACGGTGACGGCCTGCCGGGCATGGGTGCCCGGCGTGGTGGCCGCGCCGGTGAGGTTGGTGATGGTGGGGCCGGTAATGGCGGGGTTCTCCGGGTGGGAGACGGGAAGCTGGGCGCGGGCGGCGGCGAGGATGCGTTCGGAGGTGCGGACGATCTGGGCGCCGTTCGAGGCGTCTAGGGAGATGCCGAGGGTGTCGGCATCGGTCAGCACGTAGAACATGCCGCCCCAGGCGATGTCGACGGTGATCGGCCCGAGGTCGGGCACGTCGAGCGGGGCATCGAGGTGGAGCGCGAAGGCGGGGACGTTGCGGAAGGTGACGCGGGTGACCTTGCCGTCATGGCAGTCGGCGCGGACGCGGACCAGGCCGGCGGGGGCCTCGAGGGTGAGGTCTGTGACCGGTTCGGTCATGGGCAGGATTCCGGTTTCCAGCAGGACGGTCGTCACGCAGATGGTGTTGGAGCCGGACATGGGCGGGTATTCCGTCTGCTCCATGATGATGAAGCCGGCGTCGGCGTCCGGGTGGCAGGGCGGCACGAGGAGGTTGCAGCAGAGCGCGGGCTGGCCGCGGGGTTCGCGGAGCATCAGGAGGCGCAGGTCATCGGCATGAGCTTGCAAGTATTGCATCTGTTCGAAGACGGTGGCGCCGGGCAGGGGCGGGGCGCCGGAGGTGATGACGTGGCCGGGCTCGCCCTCGGCATGGGCCTCGACGGCGGTGATCATTCTCGTGGCGCGCATCGGTGCCTCCCCTTCGGTGTCGGAGGGGAGGCTACGGGCTGCGGGCGGAAAGCGGAAGGCCTTCCGAGCCGCTCAGCTGTCCTGCGGAACGGCGGCGCGGTAGAGGTGCCAGGTGGCGTGGCCCAGCACCGGCAGGACGACGATCAGCCCGAGGAAGAGCGGCAGCGTGCCCAGCAGCATCAGGACGGCGACCACGGCGCCCCAGAGCGCGACGGGGACCGGGTTTTCGCGGGCGACCTGAAGCGAGGTGGCCACCGCGATGGGCACGCCCACGTGCCGGTCGATCAGCATGGGGAGCGATATCAGGCTGATGACCAGCACGAGTGCCGCAAAGACGAAGCCCACGGCCATGCCGGTGACGATCATCGTCCAGCCTGCAGAGGTGGTGAACACGTCGCCGAGGAAGGCGCTGGCGGAGGCGGGAGGCTCGGGGCCGAGTGTCCAGCCGTAGATCTGCAGGGCCGCGAACATCCAGGCCACGAAGATCGCCAGCAGGTAGAAAGCCATGGCCAGCACCGGGCCGATATTGCGGGCCTGCAGGACGGTGAGCGCGGTGCTCCAGTTGACGTTGGCCTGCGTCTCGGCCTTGCGGCTCATCTGGTAGAGGCCGATGGCGGCCACCGGCCCCAGCAGCAGGAAGCCCGCCGCGAGGGGGAAGATCATCGGCAGGAGCGCCTCGTTGAAGGCCATGACCGAGAGGGCGAGGCCGATGACGGGGTAGATCAGCACGATGAACATCACGTCGGTGCGGTAGCGCGAGAAATCGGCGAAACCGGCGGAAAGGGCCGCGCGGATGTCGGCGGTGGTGAGGATGTTGGTTTCCGGCGGTTCGGTGAGTTCGCTGCCGAGTGCGTCGGCGGCGCTGCCCATGGCGCGGCCGGTGCCGGAGGCGCCCTGGGCGAGCCATGTGAGGGGGTTTCCGATTGTCTTGACCATGATCGACCTCCCGATCGGGTGCCGGAACGGTCTGACCCGTACCGGACGGGTGCCGGCGGCGCCGGTTTTCGGCCCGCCATTCCAAGGAGTTAGTGGGGAATTGTCGCATGTTTTGCCGATTCGCGCGAGGGGGATCACCAAGGCGTGAAGCGGGCTCAGTCGTTGTCGGTGAGGCCTGCGCCGGCGCCGGAGGCGCGGCTTTCGGGGGTGCCCGGCGCGTAGGTGCGGTGGGCGAAGGCGGTGAGGGTTTCCACCGCGCCCGCGGGGAGGTCGCCGCGATGGGCGCGGGGGAGGGGCTGGCCAGTCGCGTGTTCGGCGGGGCCGATTTCGAGCGTCTCGGTGCGTGTGGCGGTGAGCGCGGCCGGGTCGGTGATGTCGGCGAAGACGCCGTCGCCGCCGCAGGTGACGGTGACGCCGGGCCAGCGGATCGAGAGCGGGCGGCCGGCCAGGTCGGCGGCCCACGCGGTGTAGGGGACGAGAAGGAGCGGGCGGGCGGTGGCGGCCATGATGATGGTGCGGCCGCATGCGAGGTCACGGGCGCGGTCGGTGAGCGCCGCGCCGGCGGCGGAGGGGCAGAGCAGGCCGTCGCGGGCGGCCCACGGGTCGGCATCGGTGCGGGGGCGGACGGCATCCCACGTGACGCTGTCCTGCGCGAGGAGCAGCGCGGCCAGCGTTTCCGCCCCCGGCCAGCCGGCGGCGCAGAGCCAGCGGGTGGCCTTGCCGGTTTCCTCGGCCAGCCCCCAATCCATCCCGCCGCCGCGGGCGGCCTTGCGGGCGAGCGCCTCGATCTCGTTCAGCGACCAGCTCATTCGCCGACCTCGGGCAGGCGCGGCAGGGTCCAGTCATCGGCGGCGTTGCGCGCGAGGTCCTCGGGGAAGGGGGCGTTCTGGTACATGTTGATGCGCACCCAGCGGTCGGAGCGCGGGTCGAAATGGCAGGCGCCGAAGAAGCTGAGCTTCATCCGGAGCATGTCGATGGGCATCATCGAGGCGTCGATCGTGTTGTCGCGGATCTCGGCATAGGGGAGCTGTGCGGCGATCTGGGCGCGGCGGGCGATGTGGCGGTGTTCCGGGTGCTTGAGCAGGAACTCGGCCACGGTGGGCGCGTCGGAGGCGGCGAGGGCGGCGTGCATCAGGGCGGCGTCGCGCCCGGGGCAGAGGGGCTGTTCGTAGGGGGCGAGGGGTTCCTCGAACCGTTCGCCCATGCGGGGCTCGAGCTTTTCCTCGGAGGTGTACCAGATGCGGGCCTGTGCGGGCTTCGCGCTCCAGTCGATGGCGAGGGCCCAGCCGTAGACATCCTCGATGATGGCGCGGAGGTCGGCGAGGGGCATGGCGCCGTCGATGCGCCAGTTATCCTCCTCGTCGGCGCTCATGGTCTCGCAAAGGTCGTCGACCAGATCGCCATGGGGTTCGAGCAGGAGCGAGACGAGCTGTTCCTGCCCTTCGAGGGAGAGCGTGGCCTCACCCCAGCGCCAGAGGCGGTCCCACGGGTAGGGGGCGGTCATGTCGGCGGTGGCGAGATGTTCGGTCAGCGCCAGCATGTCGGCGCGGAGGTCTTCCAGCTTGGCCTGCTGGCCGGGATGCTCTGAGCGCCAGCCATGGGCGTGGATGCGGGCGCGGGCGGCGGTTTGGCGGAAGGCCGAGACAGTGGCACGCGGTGCCTCGGGGAGGGCGCGGACACGGCGGAGCGCCTCTTCCCGGGCGGCGACCCAGTTGTTGAGGAGCGCCGGATGGGTGATCAGGAAGGGCGCCATTCCGAGCCCGGTGGAATTTCCGATCCCGAAGCGGCGGCGCAGCACCGGGTCGAGGGCGAGGGCCTGACCGGGGGCGCGGACGCGGGCCATGTGCTCGACAAGGTCCATGACGAAGGCGCGGGTGAGGTAGACCGAGAGCATTTCGACCTGGAAGGGAGCCCGGAACTCGGGGCGGTCGGCGAGGGCGTCGCGGTCTGCGGCGCCGAACTTGCCGGAGCCGTAGACGGCGGTGGTGCGCATGAGGTAGCCAACCTCGGCGATTTTCCGCGCATCGGGCTGTTTTCCGGCGGCGAGGCGGTCGACCACGTAGTCCCAGAGCCGGACCGAGCGGTTGGCGCGGGAGAGCGAAAGTTCGCGCTCGGAGACGCGGCCGCCCTCCTGGCGGGGGACGTTCTTAGCGAGGCGGGCGATGTCGGCCTCGTCGGGGATGCCATCGAAGAGGGTGAAGGTGGCATCCCATGCGGTGGCGATCACCCGGTCGGAGCGCTGGTCGGCGGGCAGGTCGTGGGAGAAGGCGACGAGGGAATAGCTGTGGCGAGGCGTATGGGCCACGTAAACAGCGTGGCCTACGCCGTTGGTATCTATGTCGAAAACCCGTTCCTCGAAGCGCCATTGCTCGGCCTTCATGCGGCGCAGGAGCTGGCGCATGAAAGACAGGCGGGTCTGGTGGAACGCGCCGAGCCGGGCCAGTTTCATGACCGTGTCGGGCGCGCGCAGGGCAATGGTGGGCGTCTCGGCCTCGGCCATCATTCCGTCTTTCACTTGGCGCCGGGCCCGAAGTTCTGATCGAAAAATCGCAGCCAGTTCTCCCCCATGAGAGCGGCTGTTTCCCCGTCGTCAAAGCCTTTTTCGCGCAATCCGGTTTCGATATTAGCGAAATCGCGGTTGTCACGGAACCACGGGGGTTGCGGCGGGAAGCCGGGGGCCGAGGCGGAGCCTTCGCCGTAGTCGGTTTCCTTGGTCCAGCGGCCGGTGCGCATCCACTCGACGATGCTGTCCGGCTGGTCCTGGCAGAGGTCGGAGCCGATGCCGAAATGCTCGACCCCGAAGCGGTCGGCGGCGTCGGCCACCATGGCGCAGAAACTGTCGAGGGTGCAGTCGGATTTGTCCTTGAGGTGATGGGGATAGAGGGAGAAGCCCATCATGCCGCCGTTTTCCGTGACCGCGCGGATCACGTCGTCGCGCTTGTTGCGCAGCGCAGGCTGCCAGCGGTGGGGATTGGCGTGGGTGATCGCGATCGGGCGTTCGGAGAGGTCGGCGGCCTCGATGGTGGAGCGGTCGGCGGAATGGCTCATGTCGATGACGAGGCCCACGCGGTTCATCTCCCTTATGACCTGTTTGCCCATGCGGGTGATGCCGGGGTCTTCGGCCTCGTAGCAGCCCGTGGCGAGGAGGGACTGGTTGTTGTAGGTGAGCTGCATGAAGCGGGCGCCGAGGGTGCGGTTGATCTCGACGAGGCCGATATCGTCTTCGATGGGCGAGGGGTTCTGGAAGCCGAAGAAGATGGCGGTGCGGTTCGTTTCGCGGGCAAGGCGCACGTCGTCGCCGGTCAGGCCGTGGAAGATGAGGTCGGGGTGCTGTTCGAAGCGGCGGTTCCACGCCTCGATGTTCAGGACGGTTTCGCGGAAGTTCTCGTGGTAGGCGATGGTGACATGAACCGCGTCGACGCCGCCCTCGCGCATCTGGCGGAAGATCTTCTCGGACCAGTTGGCATATTGCAGGCAGTCGATGCGGTGGGGCCTTGCACCGGCCCGGGTGTCTTGCAGGGTCATGTTCGCGTCTTGCTCGCCGTCGCTGGGGATTTGACGGTATAGGGGCACGGGTGGCCGGCCAGATCAAACGCAAAATGGCGAGGATGCCCGCGGGGCGATCGCCGGCACGTCCGCGATCTTTGCTTGTGCCGCGTCCGGAGTGGTGCGAGAGTGAATGTCCGAGGTGCCGTTGCTCTTGTCGGAGGGTAACGGAGAATTGGGAAGCCGGTGAGAGGCCGGCGCTGCCCCCGCAACGGTAAGCATGGGGGGCAGGGGCGAGATGCCACTGGACGATTTTGTCCGGGAAGGTGCCCCTGTCCTGACCCGCGAGCCCGGAAACCAGCCTTGGAGCAACGTCAAGCCGCGGGGGGCGGTGCGGGCGGATGGGTTTCGGCCATCGCCTTCCATGTCCTTCGCCCCAGTTCGGCCCGGGGTGTGGCCGGTGGAGGAAGATGAGATGACCGCAGCGCGGATACTGGATGGATTGGAACGCAGCGAGGCTACGGGTGCGGAGGCCGACAACGTGGCGCGCATGGGGTTCCTGGAATGGGCGTTTGGGTTGGAGGGCGAGGTGACGCCGGCCAAGGCGAAGGCCGCGCTGGACAGCGCCGAGGCGCAGGGGCCGGAGAGCGATGCGGCCTGTGCCTTCGTGGTGTTCCTGCGGCAGGCGACGCAGCCGATGATGGGCGGTGCGCGCCGGGGACGGCGGCGGGCGCTTCACTGAACGCGTGCGCCCGGCTAGGGTTTGGCATGACCAGCGAGAAAGAGAAGATGCAGGCGGGGGCGTGGTACACGTGCCATGACCCGGAGCTGTTCGCGATGCAGGATGCGGCACGGGCGGCGTGCCATGCGCATAACACGGGCGTGCCGGCGGAGCGGGGGCAGGTCGGCACCGGGTTGGCGGCGTTGTTTGCCGCGATGGGCGAGGGCTGCATGATCGAGGCGCCGTTTCATTGCGCCTACGGGGTGAACATCCACCTGGGCGCACGGGTCTACATGAATGCGGGCTGTACGATTCTCGATACCGCCGAAGTGCGGATCGGCGACGATACGATGCTGGGGCCGGGGGTGCAGATCTATTGCCCGACGCATCACAAGGACCGGGCCAAGCGGGTGGCCGGGCTGGAACGGGCGAGGCCGGTGACGATCGGGCGCGAGGTGTGGATCGCGGGCGGTGCGATTCTGTTACCCGGCGTGACGGTGGGGGACGGCGCGATCGTCGGCGCGGGCAGCGTGGTGACGCGGGACGTGGCGCCGGACACGATGGTGTTCGGCAACCCGGCGCGGGAGCGCGCCGGGTAGATCCGGTTCAGGCGTCCGTCAGGCCGCACCATTCGGCGATGAAGAGGGCGATGACTCCGGTGGATTGCTTGACGGAGGCAAGGTCGACCCGCTCGTCGAAGCCGTGGATGCTTTCGGCTATGGGCCCGTAACAGAGGCTGGGGATGCCGTGGTAGAGCCCGTAGAACCGGGTGTCCGTGAGCGCCGTGAACTGGCGGTCCTCGGGTCCGTCGGTGCCGAAGACGGATTTGTGTGCCGCCGCCAGCGCGGTTTCGGGGGCATCGGCGTTCTCCAGCACGAATCCGTCGGCCTGGAAGCCGTTCCAGACGATCTCGGGCGGGTTGGAGCGCAGGAACGGGTGGGCCTGCGCGGCCTTGGCAACGGTTTCGGCGATCTCGGCCTTCACGTCTTCGACCGACCAGCCGGGCAGGAGGCCCATGCGGCAGTCGACCTCGCACCAGGAGGGCACGGAGGAGGCCCAGTCGCCGCCCTTGATCTTGCCCGCGTTGAAGTTGACCGGGTGCTCGGCGCCCTTGAAGGCGGGGTGTTCGGCGGCGCGGGCGTTGTAATCTTCGCAGAGCTCTTCCAGCGCGGTGAGTACCTGGAACGTGCCCATGATGGCGTTGGCGCCGGTGCCGGCATAGGCCACGTGGGCGGGCTTGCCCTGAACGAGCAACTTGAACCAGACTACGCCGACCTGTGCGCGGACAAGGGTGTGGTGCGTGGGTTCGGGAATGAAGACGCAATCGGCGCGGTAGCCGCGGGCGAGGGTGGCGAGCGCCCCCATGCCGGTGCTTTCCTCCTCGATCACGGATTGGTAGTGGAGCCGGCCCTCGGGGGCGAACCCGGCGCGGCGGATGGCATCTACGGCGAAGAGGGCGGCGGTATCGCCCGCCTTCATGTCGCCGGCGCCGCGGCCGTACATCCAGCCGTCTTTTATCACGGGGTCATAGGGCGGGGTGGCCCACATCTCGGCCGGGCCTTCGGGCACGACGTCTAGATGGCCCTGGAGAATCAGGGATTTTCCGCCCGATCCTGCGCCTTCAAGCGTGCCATTTACCGCGCGGATCTCCGTGATGTCGCCGGCGGAATCGCAAAAGCCCGGCTCGCTTGCCAGCTCGCTCATCGGCACGGTCCAGTCATCGACCTCCCATCCGCGGGTGGCGAGCGCGTCGGCCATGAAATCGAGCGCCGCGCCTTCCTCGCCCCGGCGGCTGGGAATGCGCGTGAGGTCGGCAAGAAAGGCGACCTGGTCGTCGAAACCCGACTCGACCGCGTCGAGAATGGCCTGGGTGGTTTTTTCGGGGATGGCGGACATGACGGCTCCTTCTGTGATCCCGGGAAGGGGAGCAGCAGGGCGGCGGGCCGTCAAGGTGGATGTAGAAAAAGGGGGCTCGGAAAATGAAAACGGCGGCGCCTGGGAGGAGGAGTGGCGCCGCCGTTCCATTACGTTCGGCCCTGGGAGGAGGAGTAGGGCCTTACGCAGCTGTTTGGACCAGAAGGTCCGTTGTTTTGGGCGACGACACCAGGGAGGAGGAGAGGTGCCGCCGCCATTTCCGGATGTCCCAGGGAGGAGGAGAGGGACACCCGAACCTTGTTATTCGCCGTAGATTGCCTCCCGCGCCTTGGCGCGGATGCCGGACCGGTGGATACCGAGGTCGGCCAGGGTGGCCGCGTCCAGCTCGGACAGTTCGCGCACGGTTGCGCGATAGGCGAGGTAGTCGTATGCCGCTTGCATCAGGTGATGCGCTGCAGCGCTAATTTCGATCGCGAGGCCCGTTCCTACGGCACCTTTCCCGCTTGTGTATGCCATCTCCGGCTCCGTCTTCTTTCCTGGTGCCCGAGGGCGTCGTCTTTTTATGTCGTCTTGTTGAGTACTAATTTACGCAAATGCTGCAGCTGCACAATACCTAGAAAAGCATTGCTGCTATGCAGAAAATGCATAAGCAAAGCTGACCTAAAATAAGGCAAGAAGACTGTTTTTTAAGCTGAAAATATCTACCCCTTGCAGGTGCAGAAAAATCTGCCACCTATTGCAGCAGAACTGACGGGAGAATGGGCATGACCGATATCCGCGCTGCGATCGAAGCCGAGCTGAAGCGGCTCGAGCTCCCCGACGGCGGCAACCTGATCTCGCGCGACATGGTGCGGGCGTTGTCTGTCGAGGGGGGAGTCGCACGATTCGTCATTGAGGCTCCGAGTCCCGAAATCGCGAAAAAGATGGAGCCGCTGCGCGCCGCGGCGGAGCGTGCGGCCGCCTCGGTGGAGGGGGTCGAGCGTGCCTCGGTCGCGCTGACGGCGCATGAGCAGAGCGCCAAGGCGCCGCCGAAACCCGCCGGCGGGTCGGACGAGGGCGCGCCCTCGCTGAAACTGGGCGGGCATCCGAAGGGCGGGCAGGCCTCGATCCGGCCGGCCTCGGTGCGCTCGCTGATCGCCGTAGGCTCGGGCAAGGGGGGCGTGGGCAAGTCGACCGTGTCGTCGAACCTTGCCGTGGCGCTGGCGAAACAGGGCCGCAAGGTGGGGCTGCTGGATGCCGATATCTACGGCCCCAGCCAGCCGCGCATGATGGGCGAGAGCAAGCGCCCGGCCAGCCCCGACGGCAAGATCATCGAACCGCTGAAAGCGCATGGCGTGACCTTCATGTCGATCGGCCTGATGCTCGACCCAGACAAGGCGGTCGTGTGGCGGGGGCCGATGCTGATGGGGGCGTTGCAGCAGATGCTGAGCCAGGTGAACTGGGGCGAACTGGACGTGCTGATCGTCGATCTGCCACCGGGGACGGGCGATGTGCAGCTGACGCTGAGCCAGCGGGCGCAGCCCACGGGCGCGCTGATCGTGTCGACACCGCAGGACGTGGCGCTTCTGGACGCGCGCAAGGCGATGGACATGTTCAACACGCTGAAGACGCCGATCCTTGGCCTGATCGAGAACATGTCGGTGTTTCACTGCCCTGAATGCGGCTACGAGGCGCATATCTTCGGCCATGGCGGCGTGTCGAAGGAGGCGGAGAAGCTGGGGATCCCGTTCCTGGGCGCGCTGCCCATTGACCTTGATACAAGGCTGGCCGGCGACGTGGGCAAGCCCATCGCGCTGGGCGACGGCCCGATGGCGCAGGCCTATGCAAAGCTGGCCGACCGGCTGGTGCAGGGCGGGATGGCCTGACCCGCTGTTCGGCGGCCCGGATCGCGCTAGGTCCGGGGCATGCTGATCGCGGTCATCTGCATCTACATGGGCGTCTGGGGCTGTGCGTATTTCGCGGCGCAGGCGGACGGGCGGGTGCGGTTCGCGGGGCTCTACGTGGTGGCGGTGCTGGTGTTGCCGAACCTGTTCGGGCTGGCGTTCTGGATGATTTATCAACGGGTTGACGGCGAGGGCGCGGCCGATCTGACGCGCATGGTGATCCTGGTCGGGGCTGGGCTGGGCCTTGTCTTCTACCCGCTGATCTATGTCCGGACCCGGCGGGGCGCGTGAGGGGTGCGCGCATCGCGCGCCACGGTCGAGCGGTGCACTGCGTTTCGCGAGACTCTGTAGTCAGGTTTTTCGCGAAACGCCTTAGTTGCTTTCCGTGGAGATCGGCAGCGGCGTGAGGTTGCCGTTGTTTCGCTTCTTCTCGTCCTCGAGGGCGGCTTTCAGCTCGGCCGCGCGCCTGGCCTTCTCGGCCTGTTCGGCCTCGGCGCGGGCCTTCGCCTCGGCCTCGCGTTTGGCCTGCGCGGTTTTCTCGGCCTCGAGGGCGGCAAGGCGCTCTTCCTCGCGCTTGGCGGCGGCTTCGGCCTCGGCCACGGCCTTGGCCTGGCGGTCGGCCTCCTGCCGGGCTTCCTCATCCTTCTCGGCCTCGAGACGGGCGATCTTCTCGGCCTCCTTGCGGAGCGCGGCCTGCTCGGCGGCGATCCGCGCTTCCTCGGCCTTGAGGATCTTCTCGGCCTTCTCGGCGGCCTCGAGCCGCTTTTCCTTTTCTCCGGGAAGCTCGACCGGGGAGAGGCCCATCTGCCGGGCGGCGGCCAGCGAGATCTTGGCCGAATCGAGCCCCTGCGGCTTCTGGTAGGCGCGGATGGCGGCCCTGGTGCCGCCGTCCATCTCGCCGTTGATCGGGCCACGGTAATGGCCGCGCGCCTTGAGCGCCCGTTGCAGGGAGGTGTTGAATTTCGGCGTGAGTTGGTACTCGCAGGGGGTTTCGAACCAGGTGGCCTTGCGCGGCTTGACGATCTTCTGCTGGGTTTCCGTCTTGTAGACGGCGGGCGTGCCGGCGGTGCCATCGGTCGCGAGCCCGGCAGGCTGGACGACGACCTGTTCGGTGACCGTTTCGATGACGGCGGGGGTTTCGTCCTGTGCCCAGCAGGTGCCGGGCTGGGCGCCGGGGGGCGCGTCGCGGGCGACCACCTCGGCAGGTTCGGCCATCTTGGGCAGGCCCGCCTGGCAGGCGCCAAGCAGGGGGGGTGCCGCAAGAACGGCAAGTAACAGGTTGATTTTCATGCTCGATGCCTCTTGCGGGCGTTCTTCTTGACGCGCAGTCTAGCCGGTTTCGCCGCCGCGGGGAAGCGGGCAATCGGGATCGAGCAGCCGATCTAGCAGCGGGGACACATCCTCGATCTCCTCGGCGACCACATGAACGACGCCGGCCTCGCGCTGAACCCGGCCGGTGACCCGCAGGAGCCGCCCCGAGATCACCGCCCGGCGGAAGCGTTCGTACATGTTGCGCCAGACGACGATATTGACCACGCCGGTCTCGTCCTCGAGCGTGAGGAAGATCACGCCCTTGGCGGTGCCGGGGCGCTGGCGCAGGATGACCAGCCCCGCCACGGTGACGCGGGCGCCGCCCGGCGGCTCGTCGAGCCGGTCGGCGACGAGGGCCGCGGGCGGGCGCGGCCAGTCTGCGTAAAAGGCGGGCAGGGGGGACATGACTTTCATGAGAACGAATATAGAACATCCGGGATTTGTCGCAACTCCCGGCGCGTCCTGTCGCAAATGGGGCTGGCCTCTCCTACATGGCTTGGCTAGGAACCATTGAAATCCGAGGCGAGGGAGACCGCAGTCATGGCGAAAATCACCTATATCGAGCACAACGGCACGGAACATGTGGTCGAGGTGGCCAACGGGCTGACCGTGATGGAAGGCGCGCGCGACAACAACATCCCCGGCATCGAGGCGGATTGCGGGGGCGCCTGTGCCTGTTCGACCTGCCACGTCTATGTCGACCCGTCCTGGGTGGAGAAGCTGCCCGAGAAGGACGACATGGAAGAGGACATGCTCGATTTCGCGTTCGAGCCCGACCCGGCGCGCTCGCGCCTGACCTGCCAGCTCAAGGTGACGGATGCGCTGGACGGGCTGGTGGTGCAGATGCCCGAGAAGCAGATCTGATGCGATTTGCGGCGGCGGTGGCCCTTGGGCTTCTGCTGCCGGCTGTCGGCTGGACCTGCGAGGCGCGAACCGGGGGGTATGGCCTGCCGGGGCGGTTTGCCGAGGTGCAGGTTCTAAACCAGTCGCCGGATGGCGGCGTGCACGAGGGCTGGGCCCCGCGCAGTGCGCGGCTGGTGATGCATGCGGGGTATTTGCAGGAAACGGACGAATACGGACATGGCGTGCTGGGCGACCTGCGCGATGCCAAGGCACTGACCATTCACCTTCGGATACCCGGCGATAGCCGCATCACTTGCCCGGCGGAGGCGATTCTTCCGCAGGGCGAGGTGTTCGAGGATATCGTGCCGCGGCTGGCCGATCTCGACGGTGACGGGCTGCCCGAGATTGTCGTGGTGCAGTCGAACGCGCGGAAAGGGGCGCGGCTGGCGGTCTATGACCGGCGCGCTCGGCTGGTGGCGGCGACGCCGAATATCGGGCAGCGGCATCGTTGGCTGGCCCCTGTGGCGGTGGCCGATCTGGACGGCGACGGGCATGTGGAGCTGGCCTATGTGGACCGGCCGCACCTGGCCAAGCGGCTGCGGGTGTGGCGGTTGCGGGGTGGCAAGCTCGAGCACGTGGCGGATGGCGAGGGGTTTACCAATCACCGGATTGGATGGGATTTCATTGCCGGCGGAGTGCGGCGCTGTGGGGGCACCATGGAGATCATCACCGCCAACTCCGACTGGACCCGCATCGTGGCGGCCCGGCTCACCTCAGGCCGGATCGCCCGCCGCGACCTTGGCCCCTACACGGGCCCTGACAGCCTCGACGCCGCAACAAACTGCCCCTGAAGCTTCTTCTGGCCAAAAATATCCCGGGGAGCGCCGGTTTGATGAAGCGCACCTGCGGTGCGACGGGCTGGCCCCTCGCTCCGGTCGGATGGCGCAAGCCATCCGATCAAAGAAGTTTACAAAGCCCGCCACCCGATATCGCGCCGGAAAACCCCTTCCGGCCAGTCGATCTTGTCGATCATCCCGTAGGCCCGGTCGGCCGCCTCGCGCAATGTCGCCCCCCGCGCCGTGACGTTCAGCACCCGGCCGCCGGTGGCGACCACCTGGCCGTCTTTCCGGCCCGTGCCGGCGTGGAAGACCATGTGGAAGCTGTCTTCTGCCACGTCCTCCAGCCCCTTGATGACGCTGCCTTTTTCGTAAGCTCCGGGGTAGCCGTCGGCGGCCATGACCACGGTCATGGCGTGGTCGTCGGCCCAGTTGACGCGGGCTTCGGAGAGACGGCCTTCGGCGGCGGCGTGGAGGAGGTCGAAGGCCTGGGCGCCGAGGCGCATCATCAGGACCTGGCATTCCGGGTCGCCGAAGCGGACATTGTATTCGACGAGGCGCGGCTCGCCGTCCTTGATCATCAGCCCGGCATAGAGGACGCCCTGGTAGGGCGTGCCGCGTTTCGCCATCTCGCGAAGGGTGGGTTTTATGATCTCGTTCAAGGCCTTGTCGGCGATAGCTGAAGTGAGGACCGGCGCCGGGGAATAGGCGCCCATGCCGCCGGTGTTGGGGCCGGTGTCGCCTTCGCCGATGCGCTTGTGGTCCTGCGCGGTGCCGATGGGCAGCGCCTCTTCCCCGTCGCAGAGGATGAAGAAAGAGGCCTCTTCGCCTTCCATGAACTCCTCGATCACCACCTCGGCGCCCGCCCCGCCGAAGGCGCCGCCGAACATGTCGTCTATGGCGGCGTGGGCCTCCTCAACCGATTCCGCGACGATCACACCTTTGCCGGCGGCCAGCCCGTCGGCCTTGACCACGATGGGAGCGCCCTGGGCCGTCACGTAGTCCTTTGCCGCGCTGGCGTCAGTGAAATGGCCGTAGGCGGCGGTGGGGGCCTGTGCGGCGTCGCAGATTTCCTTGGTGAAGCTCTTCGAGGCCTCGAGCCGGGCCGCGGCCTCGGAGGGGCCGAAGACCAGCAGGCCCGCGTCGCGCAGGCGGTCGCCCACACCGGCGGCGAGCGGTGCCTCGGGGCCAATGATGACGAACTCGATGGCGTTGCCGTCGCAGAAATTCACCACCGCGGCGCCGTCCTCGATGTCGAGCGTGGCGCATTCGGCGATCTCGGCGATGCCGGCATTGCCCGGGGCGACGATCAGCTTGTCGCATTTGGGGTTCTGCATGACCGCCCAGGCAAGCGCATGTTCGCGCCCGCCGCCGCCGAGAATGAGAATGTTCATGGCGTGCGCCTCCTTGCCGAATACCGGCTTCTCAATAGGGGCAGTGGCGGAAGGTGGCAAGCGGCGGAAGGGCGCAGGAACAGGGAGGCGCCCCGGGACGTTGGGATGGCAAGAAATTCACTCGAACCAAAGGACAAAACTCATGGCACGTCTCGACACCAAGAAAGTCGCCATCCTGGCCACGCATGGCTTTGAACAATCGGAACTGGAGCACCCGCTGAACGCGCTGCGAGAAGCCGGGGCCGAGGTGCACGTGATCTCGCCCGAGAGCGGTGAGATCAAGGGCTGGAAAGGCAGCGACTGGGGCACGCCCGTCAAGGTCGACGAGCTGCTCGACGATGCGCAGGCCGATCACTATGACGGGTTGGTGCTGCCGGGCGGGCAGATCAACCCCGACCTCTTGCGCGCGAACCCGACCGCTGTCGAGTTCGTCAAGGCGTTCTGGGCCGCCGGCAAGCCGATCGGCGCCATCTGTCACGGGCCGTGGCTGCTGGTCGAAGCGGGTGTGCTGAAAGGCAACAAGGTGACCTCGTACCACTCGATCAAGACCGACGTGATCAACGCCGGCGGCGATTGGGAAGACAGCGAATGCGTCTGCGAGAACGGCCTTGTCACCAGCCGCAACCCCGACGATCTGCCGGCCTTCAGCGCCAAGATGATCGAAGAGATCGCCGAGGGCCGCCACGACAAGCGCGCCGCGTAAGCGCGGGCGCTTTCCATCGCGGATCAGATCGGGCATGAATGGGTCATGTCCGATCTGATCGATGACCCGGCCCCGGGTGAGAATGCTCCCGAATTTTCCGTCTCCGAGCTGTCCGGCGCGGTCAAGCGCGTGGTGGAGGGGGAGTTCGGATTCGTCCGTGTCAGGGGCGAGGTGGGCCGCGTGTCGCGGCCACGGTCGGGGCATATCTACCTGGACCTGAAGGACGACCGGGCCGTGCTGGCCGGGGTGATCTGGAAAGGAGTGTCCCAGCGTCTGGCGGTGCAGCCGGAGGAGGGGATGGAGGTTGTCGCCACCGGGCGACTGACCACCTTTCCGGGGCAGTCGCGCTACCAGATCGTCATCGACGACGTGAAGCCCGCCGGCGTGGGCGCGCTGATGGCGCTTTTGGAGAAGCGCAAGAAGGCGCTGGCGGCGGAGGGGCTGTTCGACGATGCCCGCAAGAAGAGGCGGCCGTATCTTCCTGAAATCATTGGCGTTGTGACCTCGCCCTCGGGCGCGGTGATAAGGGATATCCTGCACCGGCTGCGCGACAGGTTTCCACGCAAGGTTCTGATCTGGCCCGTCGCGGTGCAGGGCGAGCGCTCGGCGCCGGAGGTGGCGAGGGCCATCGAGGGGTTCAACCGGCTGACGCCCGGGGGCGCGTTGCCGCGGCCCGATCTGCTGATCGTGGCACGGGGCGGTGGCTCGGTCGAGGATCTGTGGGGCTTCAACGAGGAGATCGTGGTGCGGGCGGCGGCGGCGTCCCAGATCCCGCTGATTTCCGCCGTGGGGCATGAGACGGATACGACGCTGATCGATTTCGCGTCGGACGTGCGGGCGCCGACGCCGTCGGCGGCGGCGGAGCTGGCGGTGCCGGTGCGGCTGGATCTGCTGGCGTGGTTCGACAACCAGGAGGCGCGGCTGACCCATGCGCTGACCAAGGGGATCAGCGACAGGGGGCAGCGGTTGCGCGACCTGGCACGGGCGTTGCCGCGGGTCGAGACGTTGCTGGATGGGCCCCGGCAGAGGCTGGATGGCTGGGCCGAGCGGTTGCCGAATGCGCTGACCCGGTCGGTGCAGCTCAGGCGGGTGCAGCTTTTCGAGTGCTCCGGCGCGTTGCGGCCCGGCCTGCTGCGGCGGGCGTGGGAGAGTGACCGGCGGCGGCTGGAGACGGCGGTGGGCCGGCTGAGCACGGGGGCGATCGAGCGGGATATCACGCGGAAATCGCGGGATCTGACGGCACTGTCGCGGCGGCTGTCGGATGCGGGATCGCGGCAGGTGCAGCGCTGGCGCGAGCGGATCGACGGGCTGGAGCGGCTGCGCGAGACGGTGGGCTACGAAGCGACGCTCAGGCGCGGCTATGCCGTGGTGCGGGGCGATGGCGGCGTGGTGACCACGAAGGCCGCGGCGGAGCAGGCCGGGGCGCTGGAGATCGAGTTCGCCGATGGGCGTCTGCCGGTGGTGTCCGGCGGCGGCGGGGCCGTGAAGCGGGCGAAACCGAAGCCGGATGCGCCGGACCAGGGGTCGTTGTTCTGAAGCTTGCGGGTTGAACCCGATAAGTCAGAATTTGGAAAACATCCTGATGATTTCAGCGATTAACGCGCACTTTCGCATCGCGAAAGGACAAGCCTAGACACCGACGTCGGGCCCCATGCACATCAGCGGTTCGTCCGTCTGGCGCACTTCGTAGAGCTCGGTCTGGGCCGGGTCGTTCTCGAACTGGGCGATCAGCCCGCCGGAGCGGCGCGTGAAGCTCCAGCATTGCGGATCGGGCTGGTTGTCGTAGACGAAGCAGATCAGCCCGTCGTCCTCGTACCAGACGCCTTCCTGGCACTTGCCGTCGAGAAAGGTCCAGCGGACGCGGCGGTTGGCGAGGTATTCCTCGGCCCCGTAGGGTTCGCCGCGCGAGCCGTAATAGAAGGTCTTGCCCTTGGTGTAGGCTTCGAACTCTCCGGCATCCATGACGTCCGCCGAGGCGGGCAGGGGCAGGGTCAGCAGGCAGAGGGACAGAAAGATTTTGCGCATGGGGCGAGTTTGGCAGATGCGATGGCGGGGCGCTAGACGATTCCGACGGCGTCGGTGCGGGTTTCGGGCGACGTGGCGTCAACCGGCTGCCAGCGTTCGCAGCGCGGGTTCATCATGCGGAACCAGAGCGGCGGGACCATGGCGATGGCTGCCATCACCGGCAGGGAGCGGGGCAGGCAGGGCATGGCCGAAGGGTCGAGCTGTAGTGCCGGGTAGGGGCGCGAGGGGGTGACGTGATGGTCGGAATGGCGCGGTGCGTTGACGGTGAGGGCGGAGGAGAAGATATGCGGTGCGTTCCAGGAGTGCCGGGGGCCGACGGGTTCGGGCTTGCCATTGGGGAGCGTGCGGCGGCGGAGGCCGTAGTGCTGGACGTAATCGGACATAAGGATTTGCAATTGCGCGTA
>Ga0189287_100267_pt1 | contig 17291 bp, 21 predicted proteins | sample UW86minimetaG_FD_130319 | JGI IMG/M metagenome (GOLD analysis project Ga0189287, IMG submission 130319) | Marine microbial communities from the Costa Rica Dome - UW86 mini metaG | ecosystem: Environmental > Aquatic > Marine > Oceanic > Photic zone | place: Costa Rica: the Eastern Pacific... | reverse complement strand
CCATACCCCCGGGGATACTTGCCCCAAGAAGAAGCACGCGCCGCGCTTCTTCTTGGCCCAAATACTCAACTCCGCAACGCCGCCACCCCCTCCAGCACCCGAGGCCGGAAATGCGGCACCGCCTCCTCTGAGGCGGCAAAGTCCTCGGGCGGCATCAGGAACCAGCCCTGCCCCTCGTTGCCGAACCGCACTTCGGCCGCCCGCTCGGCAGGCAGGGCGGCGGCAAAGAACCACGCCCGGATCGGAATCGTGTAGAACCGTCGCCACGAAATCTCCGTGGGGGACAGCCGCAACCCCAGCTCCTCGCGCAACTCCCGCAAGGCACAGTCTTCCGGGCCCTCCACCCCCTCGCGCCCGCCGCCGGGCAAGTCGAGCAGCCCCGGATAGGCAATCCCGTCGATATCGTCGCGCCGGATCACCGCCAGTTGCCCACCCAGCAGAAGGATGGTCTTCGCCCCGTCGAAGTCACGTTCCGGATCGCCTGTCATGGCCCGCCCCGCCGCTGACGTTTTCTGACCGGTGCCCTCACGTGCCCCGGTGAACTCTGGTCCGAAAACATGTAAGCTCGCCCCGACCCGACACAAGCGCCTGACACATGCCGTCTCTCTGCCGCACCTGCCTGACCCGGTTCGACACCGGCGCCCGCTGCCCCGCCTGCCGCAGCCCGCGGGTGCTGGCGCATGACGAGCTTTATTCCCTCTCCATCGCCCACATGGATTGCGATGCCTTCTATGCCAGCGTCGAGAAGCGCGACAATCCCGAGCTGCGCGACAAGCCCCTGATCATCGGCGGCGGCCGGCGCGGCGTGGTCTCCACCGCCTGCTATATCGCCCGCATCCGCGGCGTCCGCTCGGCCATGCCGATGTTCCAGGCGCTCAAGCTCTGCCCCGACGCCGTCGTCCTCAAACCGAGGATGGAGGTCTACGCCCGCATCTCCCGCGAGATCCGCGCGATGATGGAGGAGCTGACCCCCGACGTCGAACCCCTTTCCCTCGACGAGGCCTTCCTCGACCTCACCGGCACCGAGCGCCTGCACGGCGCGCCGCCCGCCGTGATGCTCGCCCGCCTCGTCAAGCGCATGCAGGACGAGCTGGGCCTCACCGGCTCGATCGGGCTCAGCCACAACAAGTTCCTCGCCAAGGTTGCCTCCGACCTCGACAAGCCGCGCGGGTTCTCGATCATCGGCAAGGCCGAAACGGCCGATTTCCTGCGCGACCGCCCCGTCAGCCTGATCTGGGGCGTGGGCCACGCCACCCGCACCGCCCTGGAAAGCGCCGGCATCCGCACCTTCTCCGACCTGCTGCGTTGGGACCGCGAAGACCTTACTGCGCGCTTCGGCTCGATGGGCGAACGCCTCTGGCACCTCGCCCGGGGACAGGATGCCCGCCGCGTCTCGGCCAATGCGCCGGTGAAATCCATCTCCAACGAGACCACCTTCTCCGAGGACGCCGCCAGCCGCGACATCCTCGACGGCCATATCTGGCGGCTCTCCGAGAACGTCTCCGACCGGGCCAAGGCCAAGCGCCTCGCCGGCCGCGTCGTCACGCTGAAGCTCAAGCGCGCCGACTTCTCCACCCTCACCCGCCGCCTCGCCCTGCGCGACGCCACCCAGATGGCCGACACGATCTACCGCACCGCCACCCACCTGATGGACCAGGTCGATCACAAGGCCCCCTACCGGTTGATCGGCGTCGGCATCTCGCATCTCGTGGCCGAGGACAGCGCCGACCTCTCCGGCGACCTTCTGGATCCGGAGGCCCGCGCCCGCGGCCTCGCCGAACGCGCCAGCGACGAGATCCGCCGCCGCTTCGGCAGCGACGCCATCATCAAGGGCCGTGCATTGCGCTAAGGGTTATTCCGCCGCCAGCGGCTGTTCCACCGGCCGCCCGATCGCGGCAATCTCGGCGATCACGCCGTCCAGCAACCGCTTGAACGTCCGGAACCGCGAATTCGGCCGAATCGACTGCTCGTCCATGTAGAGCGACCGGTCGATCTCGACCTGCACCGCGTGATGGCCATTCGACGGCCGGCCATAATGCTGGGTGATATAGGCCCCGGCAAAGGGCGTGTTCCGCGTCACCACCAGCCCGGCGTCATAGAACGCCTCCTCGATCCGGTCGACGATCTGCTCGCCCGCCGCCGCGCCGAACCGGTCGCCCAGCACCACGTCGGGCCGGCGCACGCCGGAACGCGCCACCGAATCCATCGCCTCGTGCGGCATCGAGTGGCAATCGATCAGGATCGCCTGCCCGAACTGGCGCTGCGCCTCGGTCAGTTGCAGGCGCAGCGCGGCATGATACGGGCGCCAGTAGGTCTCGATCCGCCGATCCGCCTCGGCCCGGCTGATCTTGCCGGTATAGATCACCTGCCCGTTCGCCACCACGCGCGGCACCACGCCCAGCCCCGAGGCCACGCGCGGATTGTGCCCCGCCTTGCGGACCCCCTCGATCAGCGCCGGGTCAAGCTCGTCCGCGCTGCGGTTCAGGTCGACATAGGCCCGCGGCACGGAGGCGCACAGCAACGGCGCGCCATGCGCGGGCGCGCTTTCGAACAGGTCATCGACGAAAGCATCTTCCGAACTGCGGATCGCGTGTTCGTTCAGGGCCGACTGCCTCAGGAAACTGCGCGGATAATCCCGCCCGCTATGCGGCGACGCGAATACAACCGACGTGGTGCGCCGCTCGGGGTGGGTGATCTGGAACGCAAGCCTGTGCATCGAACCTCCTGCTCGACCGTATCATAGACCGAAATTGCACTTCTAAAAGCCCTTGATCCCGTTTCCGACTCCTTTTATAGACCTCCCTCACCGGCGCGGATTTCCGCGCCCCAATTTATTGGGGTGCTGGTTCGTTTCGGTATTCATGGGCGATTAGCTCAGTGGTAGAGCACTTCGTTGACATCGAAGGGGTCACTAGTTCGAACCTAGTATCGCCCACCATGAATTCACTGTTCCGCACCCTGCGGAACGCCCGCGAAACCAAGGCGCTGGCCCGCGCCGCGACCAAAGAGGAGAGGACCGATGAAGGTCAAGAACTCGCTCCGTTCGCTCAAGAACCGGCACCGCGATTGCCGCGTCGTGCGCCGCAAAGGCCGCGTCTACGTGATCAACAAGACCCAGCGGCGGTTCAAAGCCCGCCAGGGTTGAGCCTTTCCGGCAACGGATTTTCAGGAAAACCCCGCCTCCGGGCGGGGTTTTTCGTCGTGAATGCGCCCGGTCAGGACGGCGCCCTGCGCCCATGGCTCCGGTCATACCCGTTCACCGCCGGGCTCTTCCACCCATCAAGCGCCCCGGCCTGAGGCGCGAACACTTCCACCAAAAGCGGGTGACACGCCGCCGTGTCGCTCGAATGCTCCGCCGAACAATCGCCGCCCGGGCACGCCGAAAGCGCCCCCAGCACATCGATCTCGGCGAAGAACTCCAGGTAATCGCCGGGCCGCACCGGGCTCGCCTTCATGAAATACTGGCCCGTATCCCGCGTGAACCCGGTGCACATGAAGACATTCAAGACGTCATGCACATGCCCCTCCGCCTCTTCCAACGAGACCCCCAGTTCATCCGCCAAAGCCCGCGTCAGGTTGGAATGGCAGCAATGGTGATACTGCGACCCCGCCAACAGGTTGCCCGTATACGGATCGCACCGCGTCCCGATCACGTCATGCACCGAACCGCCGAACCCGTCGATCCCGTACCAGCCCAGCGTATCGCCCGTGATCGTCGCCATCGGCCTGAGGTACGGGAATGACGACCACATCCGCTCCCCTTCCGTCAGGTGCGTGCCATGCAGCGCTCGCGATTTGCCGGAATAGAACCGCTCCGACAAATCATGCGCGTTCCACAGGTTCAAATCGCCCACCTGCGGCCCCTCGATGCTGCTGATCCGGAAGAACTGCCCGGCCTCAACCCGGAACGTCGCCGCCTCCCGCGGCTCGACCCTGACCTCGGCGATCTTCTCCGCCCCGTCCCGCGCCCGGGCATATAACTCAAGATCCGGCACCGGCAGCGTGGCGTTCGGATAGCAGATCACCGGCGTCACCGCCCGCCGCGCCTCGGCATCCTTCGGTTCCTGCATCCCGTCACTCCTTCTTGTCCGGCTGGGTCACCCGGCAATGCAAAGGCTCTTTGCCGGTCGATGTAAAGACCACCGCGCCGCAGGCCGCGCACCGATACATCGCCTCACCCTCCCTGTCGCCCGACCGCACGGCCCGCCAGCGGCAATTCCGCGTCGCCCGGTTCGAGAAGACGAGCACCAGAACGAAGGCGATGATCAGCCCGGCGACGATGATCACGGTGACAGCTCCCTTGCGGTTACGCCCGCCACCCTATCAGCCCGGCCCCCGGGGTTGGAGGGGGCAGCCTCACGCCTCCCGCCCGGCCACGCGCCCCGAGAAGATGCACCCGCCAAGGAACGTGCCCTCCAGCGCGTTGTACCCGTGGTACCCGCCCCCGCCGAACCCCGCGACCTCGCCCACCGCGTAAAGCCCCTCGAACACCGAGCCATCCGCCCGCAACACCCGGCCATCAAGCCCGGTATGCAGACCTCCCAGAGATTTCCGCGTCAGGATGTTCAGCCGCACGGCAATCAGCGGCCCCTTCTTGGGGTCCAGTATCGCGTGCGGCTTCGCCGTCCTTATCAGCCGGTCCCCCCGATACGCCCGTGCCTGCCGGATCGCGATGATCTGCGCATCTTTGGCGAAGGGGTTCTCCAGCTGCGCATCCCTTGCCTCGATCTGCCGCCGCAGCTTCGCCGCCTCCAGCGGCACCTCCGGCGTGATCCGGTTCATCCCCTCCACCAGCTCGTCAAACCCGTCCGCCACGACGAAATCCGCACCCTTCTCCTTGAACGCCTCCACCGCCCTTGTCGCCCCCTTGCCAAGCCGCTCCTTCAGAACCGCCCGCCACTTGCCGCTCGTCAGGTCGGGGTTCTGCTCGCTCCCCGACAGGGCGAACTCCTTCTCGATGATGCTCTGCGTCAGGATGAACCAGCTATGCCCGTGCCCCGTCGAGAGTATCCGCTTCAACGTCGCCAGCGTATCGAACCCCGGCAAACACGGCGCCTCCATCCGCTCGCCCAGCGCGTCGAACCACATCGACGACGGCCCCGGCAGAATGCGGATCCCGTGATTGGGCCAGATCGGATCCCAGTTCGTCAGCCCCTCGGTGTAATGCCACATCCGGTCCTCATTGATTGCCGCCGCCCCGGCCCCCTTGGCCACCTCCTGCATCGCGCCGTCGACATAATCCGGCACGCCAGAAACCATCACCTCCGGCGCCTTCCCCAGACGTTCCTCCGGCCACAGCCGACGCACCTTCGCATGATCCCCGCCGATCCCGCCGCTCGCCACGATCACGCTCTCGGCGCTGATCGCGAAATCCCCCACGATCTCCCGGCTGGTCGACCTCCCCCGCCTTGCTTCGTCATGGGCCAGCACATCGCCGCTCACCCCGGACACCCGGCCCGCATCGACATCCAACGCCGTCACCCGATGCCGAAAGCGAAACTCCAGCAAGCCTCTCTCGGCCGCCGCCTCCACCTCCCGCACGAAGGGCGCCACGATCCCCTCGCCCGTCCCCCAGGTGATATGAAACCGCGGCACCGAGTTGCCATGCCCGTCCGCCTTGCCCCCGCCCCGCTCGGCCCAGCCCACCACCGGGAACCAGCGCAGGCCGATATCGTGCAGGTACCCCCGCATCTCCCCGGCCGCGAAATCCAGGTACGCCTCCGCCCAGGCCCGCGGCATCGCATCCTCCGCCCGGTCGAACCCCGCGCTGCCCATCCAGTCCTGCGTCGCCAGCGCCCGGCTGTCGCTGATCCCCATCCGCCGCTGCTCGGGCGTGTCGATCATGAACAGCCCGCCGAGGCTCCAGAACGCCTGCCCGCCCAGCGATTGCGGCCCTTCCTGGTCGAGCAGCACAACCTTCCGGCCCCGCCGCGTCGCTTCATACGCCGCGACCAGCCCGGCCAGCCCGCCCCCGATGATGATGACATCCGTCTCCGCCATGCGCCCCTCCCTTTGCCCTCAGGTTAGGGAGAAGCGCCCCCCGGCGTCCACAGGAACGACGCGTCAGCCCGGTTCCAGCACATCCACCGACAGCACCGTCGGCAGATGCCGCGCGACCTCGGCCCAGCTTTCGCCCTCGTCCGCGCTGGCAAAGACAGAGCCGGTGTTCGTCCCGAAATACACCCCCGCCGGATCGCCACTATCCACGGCCATCGCCTGCCGCAGCACGGTGAAAAAACACGCCTCCTGCGGCAGCCCCTCGCGCTTGTCGGCCCATGTGTCCCCGCCATCCACCGACTTCCAGACAGCCGCCGCCGCCCCCGGCGGATACCGCCCTTCCGTGTCGCCGTTCAGCGGCACGGTCCAGACCGTGCCCGCCTCCCGCGGGTGCAACCCGATCGGAAATCCGAAATGCGAGGGCAGGCCTTCGGTGATATCGTCCCAGCTCCGCCCGCCATCGCCACTGCGGAACACCCCGTGATGGTTCTGCTGGTAGATCACGTCCCCCGCCGCCCGCGCCATGTTGTGCACGCACATGCCGGTGTTGCCATCGCTCCCCGCCGCCGGATGGGCATGGTCACACGCTTCCGCATTCGACAGCCGATTGCGCCGCTCCCACGTCGCCCCGCCATCCTCGGTCGCAAACACCCCGGCGGCGGATATCCCCACCCAAAGCTTCCCCGCATCCTCCGGATCATCCAGGATCGTGTGCAGCACCAGCCCCGCCGCCCCCGGCTCCCACTGGCGCGCCGACGGATGCGACGTCAGCCCCTCGACCTTCGCCCAGCTCTCCCCGCCATCCCGGCTCTCGAACAACGCCGCGGGCTTCGCCCCGGCATAAAGCCGCCCTCCGGCCCGCCTGATCGACCACAGCGCCACAACCTCCCCGTCATAGGGCGCCGGCGGCTCCGGCTCCATGCCGAACGCCTTGGCCATCTCCGGCTCGGCCTTCAGAAATTCGTTCATCTGCCCGTTGGCAAACCGCGACAGCACCCAGCTCTCGCCGCCATCCTCCGACCGCCACACACCGGCGCCGTGAAACTCACCGCCCCCTGCGGCCCAGATCACCCCGCTCTCCGGATCTCCCGCCATGTGGTTGATCGGCCAGCCCCCGCAATGCGGCCCGCTCACGGCCCATCCCGCGCCCTCCGGCCGAAGCAGGAAGCCTCCCTTGGTCGTTCCCAGAAGCAACGTCACAGACATGGCCACGCCCTCCCTTTTCCGGACGGAGCCTACCACCGAATCGCGATCAGGTCGCCTTGTCGTAGAGCAGCCCGTAAAGATAGGCGCGCCGCTGCTCTTCGTTCAGCACGCCTTTCTCCCACCCGTCGCCAAAGGCGCGGCGGGTTTCCTCGTCATCGTAATGCTCGTCGAAAACCCGCCCCAGCCGGGACAGAAGCTCCGCCACCTCCGACGAGAACTTCTGCTCCCCCATCGCCACGCGGTTCAGGTAATGCATCCGCATCGCCAGTTGATGACAGACCGCCCGGAACTCCTCCTTCGACTTGAAGTCGAGCGAAGGGCGCTCCGGCTTGTCCGTCACACCGTGCGCTCCAGCATCATCTTCTTGATCTCGGCAATCGCCTTCGCGGGGTTCAGACCCTTGGGACAGGTCTTGGCACAGTTCATGATCGTGTGGCAGCGGTACAGCTTGAACGGATCTTCCAGGTCGTCCAACCGCTCGCCCGTGGCCTCATCGCGCGAGTCGATGATCCACCGATACGCATGCAACAGCGCCGCCGGCCCAAGGTACTTGTCCCCGTTCCACCAATAGCTCGGGCACGCGGCCGAACACGACGCGCACATCACGCATTCATACAGGCCATCCAGCTTCTCGCGGTCCTCGATCGACTGCTTCCACTCCTTCGCCGGGCGGTTCGTCTTGGTCTCGAGCCACGGCATGATGCTCGCATGCTGGGCATAGAAATGCGTCAGGTCCGGAATCAGGTCCTTCACCACCGGCATGTGCGGCAGCGGATAGATCTTCACGTCGCCCTTGATCTCGTCCATCCCGTAGATACAGGCCAGCGTGTTGATCCCGTCGATATTCATCGCGCACGACCCGCAGATCCCCTCGCGGCACGACCGCCGGAAGGTCAGCGTCGGGTCGATCTCGTTCTTGATCTTGATGAGCGCATCAAGAACCATCGGCCCGCAATCATCCATGTCGATGAAATACGTGTCCACGCGCGGGTTCTGCCCGTCATCCGGGTTCCAGCGGTAGATCTGGAACTTGCGCACGTTCGTGGCACCTTCGGGCTTGGGCCATGTCTTGCCCGTCTTCATGCGCGAGTTCTTCGGCAGTGCCAGTTCGACCATGTCAATTCCTCCTGAGGATTTGCGCTTGCGCAGTGTCCTGCGTCGAATTCTGCTGCGGGGCCCTGCCCGCCTGCCCGCTCTGCCGCAGCTTCACAAGCTGCCGGGCATCATCGGGGTAAACCGTCTCGAGCTTGCCGCACAACGCCTCGTCCTGCGCCGCAAGCCACATGATGATCCGGTATTCCGGATCATCCCTCATTTCCTTCCAGCGGTCGAGCGTGTTCAGTTCGTCCACCGCCCCCGCGTCCGCCTGGAAGGAAGACCCGTTGCCATAGCGCTGCACCTCGCCAAGGCTATCGTCACGCGCCTCGAACCCAAGCCGCTCCAGCAACCCGGCGCGGTACCCGGCATCGGTCATCCACGGCTCGTACCGGATCACCACGACGCCCAGCTCGTCCTCGGCCATAGCCAGCTCCAGCATCCGCGCATACCCGCCCAGCGCCTTCAGAACGATCGCCACCCGCTCGGCGGCGCTGTAGGCATCGTTCCCCTGCACCTTCTTCAGCAGCGACGCGGCCCAGTTCAGGACCCCACGGCAGATCACAACCTCGTGGCTGATCAGCGCCTCGTCCACGCCAACCGACACCGGCCGTCTCCGCCGCTCGTTCGGCATCGCATCCTCGTACGAGAACATCAGCGCCGTCCCGTCGCCCGCCCTCGCGGCAAGCTTCACCGGGTCGCCGCCATTCCCCGCCACGCGCTCCCCGTCGATCTCGACGGCGCGATAGGTCTCGAACGGCTTCCGCCCGGGCGTACAGTCGTTGAAGAACAACGACCGGCCCCCCGGCGCATTCCGCGCCAGCCAGTTGATCACCGCATGGTTCCCCGACCGCCGCATGCCGAAGATGCGCAGCACGGGCCCGGGGGTGATCCCAAGCTGCGGCCACGCGCTCATCGTAGCGATATCCGGTGCGGTACCCATCCGACCTTCCGTTCTATGCCAGTCGCGCCAGCCATCGCCGCGTCAGAACGTCCGTTCCTTCGGCGCGATCTTCTTCAGCGCGATGCCGCCTTCCTTCTCGGTGGTCAGCGGGTCCTCGATGATCGGCCGATAGCTCAGCTTGACGTCCTTGCCCTCGACCCGCGCGATGGTGTGCACCCGCCACGTCTCGTCGTCGCGCTTGGTGAAATCTTCGTGCGCATGGGCACCCCGGCTTTCCTGCCGCGCCTCGGCGCCGCTGATCGTGGCCAGCGCGTTGGGCATCAGGTTGGTCAGCTCCAGCGTCTCCATCAGGTCGCTGTTCCACACAAGGCTCCGGTCGGTGACCTTGATGTCGCCCAGCTTGGCGGCGATGGCGTCCATCTTCTTGACGCCTTCGGCCAGCGTCTTCGACGTCCGGAACACGGCCGCGTCTTCCTGCATCGTCCGCTGCATCTCCAGCCGAAGCTCGGCCGTGGGCGTGCCGCCATCGGCGTTGCGCAGCCCGTCGAACCGCTCGAACGCCTTCTCCACCTGGCCGGTGTTCGTCGCCGGCACGGCGCTCTCGGGGTTCACCACCTTGCCCGCGCGAATGGCCGCGGCCCGGCCGAAGACCACGAGGTCGATCAGCGAGTTCGATCCAAGCCGGTTTGCCCCGTGCACGCTCGCACAGCCCGCCTCGCCCACGGCCATCAGGCCCGGCACCACGGCATGCGGATCGCTCTCCGTCGGGTTCAGAACCTCGCCCCAGTAGTTCGTGGGAATACCGCCCATGTTGTAATGCACGGTCGGCAGCACCGGGATCGGCTCCTTGGTCACGTCCACCCCGGCAAAAATTCTCGCCGATTCCGAGATCCCCGGAAGCCGCAGGTTCAGCGCCTCGGCCGGCAGGTGGCTGAGGTTCAGGTGAATATGGTCACCATTCTCGCCCACGCCCCGGCCTTCCCGGATCTCCATGGTCATCGACCGGCTGACATAGTCGCGCGGCGCAAGGTCCTTGTAGTTGGGCGCATAGCGCTCCATGAACCGCTCGCCCTCGCTGTTGGTCAGGTAGCCGCCCTCGCCGCGGGCCCCTTCCGTGATCAGACAGCCCGAGCCGTAGATCCCCGTCGGGTGGAACTGCACGAACTCCATGTCCTGAAGCGGCAGTCCGGCGCGCGCCACCATGCCCCCGCCATCGCCGGTGCAGGTATGCGCCGAGGTCGCGCTGAAATACGCCCGGCCGTAGCCGCCCGTCGCCAGCACCACCATCTTCGCGTTGAAGACATGCATCGTCCCGTCATCGAGCTTCCAGCACACCACGCCGGTGCACTGGCCGTCATCGCTCATGATCAGGTCGATGGCGAAATACTCGATATAGAACTCCGCCTTCTGCTTCAGGCTCTGGCCATAAAGCGTATGCAGGATCGCGTGCCCCGTCCGGTCGGCGGCGGCACAGGTGCGCTGCACCGGCGGGCCCTCCCCGAACTCGGTCGTGTGCCCGCCGAAGGGGCGCTGGTAGATCTTGCCCTCCTCGGTGCGCGAGAACGGCACGCCATAGTGCTCCAGCTCGTAAACCGCCTTCGGCGCCTCCCGCGCGAGGTACTCCATCGCGTCCGTGTCGCCCAGCCAGTCCGACCCCTTCACCGTGTCGTACATGTGCCATTGCCAGCTGTCGGGGCCCATGTTGCCAAGGCTCGCGGCAATCCCGCCCTGCGCGGCCACGGTGTGCGACCGGGTCGGGAACACCTTGGTGATGCAGGCGGTGCGCAAGCCCTGCTCGGCCATCCCCAGCGTCGCCCTCAGCCCGGCGCCGCCGGCGCCCACGACAACGACGTCATAATCATGCGTCTCGTATTCGTATGCAGCCATGTCTCTTACGTCTCCGGTCTCAAAGGGCGATCTTGGCGATGGCGAAAAGGCCCGTCACCATCAGCCCGTAGCTCACACAGGTCATCAGGATGATCGCGTATTTCCGCTTTCCGCCCTGCACGTAATCCTCGATCATCACGCGCACACCGTCGCTGAAATGCTTGAAGCCCACGATCATGGTCAGCGCCGCGACGATCGCCGGGAAGGGCCGCGCGAAATAGGCCACCACGGCCTCGTGCGGCTCGCCCAGCATCGGCCCGAAGGTGAACACGAACAGCGGGATCAGGATGAGCAGCGCCACCGAGGACAGCTTCATCGCCCAGAAGTGATGCACCCCGGTCTTGGCCGAGCCAAGGCCGACGGCGCGCTTGCGGTCGGTCAGATAACGCATCGCGTCCTCCTCAGATGATGATGGCGGTGACGATGGTCAGGATCACCGATCCCCCGATCGCGGCCCAGCCCAGCCTCTCGGCGCTCGGGATGTCCAGCATCGCGCCGCTGTCCCAGATCAGGTGCCGGATCCCCGCCAGCGTGTGATACCACAGCGCCCAGAGCGACAGGAACAGGATCACGTCGCCGATGAAACTGGTCACCAGCCCGTCGACGGTGGCGAAATACTCCGCCGAGGTCGCGGCCGCCAGGAACCACCACACCATCAGGATCGCTCCGAGGAGAAGCGCATTGCCGGTGATCCGCGTCAGGATCGAGGTGATGGAGGTCAGCTGCGGGCGATAGATTGTCAGGTGGGGTGACAGCGGGCGGTTGCCGCGGTTCACATCTGCCATGGATCGGTCCCTTTCGTGTTTGCGGCGGGCGCAAGACAAAAGCCTGCCCGGCGCCTGGCCGGTCACTCGGCTTCCTTCTCCTACGTTTTAACTTGTGTGTCACGCATGCAAAGAGCGAAATCCCGGTTCTTGCAGGCAATTCGTCGCATTTGCCCCATACGTGATCACAAGCGCTGGCGTGTGATCACAAACGCCCCGCCCCCTCGGCGCCCTCCCGCACCGATATCTGCTTCGCCACTTCCCGCAGCAATTTCCGCCGCATACGCGCAGGATATTCGGCATAGCTGTTCGCTGTGATCACAAACGCCCCGGCTCCAAGGATCACGTTCTCCCAGAAATACTCGGTCATCAAAGGCTCCGCCCCCTCGATCACCAGCGCGTTCACCACGATCCCCTCGGCCTGCAGCGCCGCCCGCACCGCGACCGGTTCGATCCCCTCGTTCGACGACCCGTCACCCGATATGTCGATCACCCGCCGCCCACACTCCGGCCCCTCCGCCAGCCTGTCCCGCGCGAACAAAAGCGCCTCCCCGATCGCGGTCGAGAAATTCCGCCACTGCCGCGGCGCCCGCTCCACCTCGTCCGCGAATCGCTCCAGCACGTCGAACCCGGTGATCCGCGTCCACGGCACCACCACCTCCTGCCGCGACGAACCGGTCCAGTGCATCACCATTACCGCCGCCTCGCCCGCCACCAGCGCCTCGCTCACTGCCCCGTCGCGCAACCCCTCGGCCAGCCCCTGCATCTGGATGGCGTATTCATGCCGGTCGACCGAGCCCGAGACATCCACCGCCAGCACCAGCGCGATCTCGCACGCCGCCGCCGGCACCGCCGCGCCCAACAGCATCAGGTGAAAAAGACCACGCAAGACCATGCGCCCAGAATGACCAATCCCGCGCCCCCTGCCCAGCACGGAAAAGCCCGAGGCGCACCCCGGGCTTCTTCTTGGCCCAAATACTCGAAATCCCGACAGCCGCCCCAGGGCACCGTCACATCGGCATGAGCGCCCAGTAATCCAGGTCCAGCATCACGTGCGGCAGGTATTTCCCGTCCTCGCCCTTCAGCGTGAACGGCTCCCCGCCCTTCGTTGCCACCAGCCGCAGCCGGATCGCACCCACCCCCGGAACGCCCGTCTCGGCCTTGTCCAGAACCTCCGACCACGCCTTGATCGTGTCACCGGCAAAACACGGGTTCGCATGCGCGCCCCCGTTCAGCCCGGCCACGATCTGCGCATTCGCCAGCCCGTTGAAGCTCAACGCCCGCGCCATCGAAATCACGTGCCCGCCATAGATCAGCCGCTTGCCATCCTCACGCAGGCTCGCGTCGAAATGCACCTTCGCGGTGTTCTGCCAAAGCCGCGTAGCCATCATGTGCTCGGCCTCCTCGACGGTCACCCCGTCGACATGGTCGATCACCTCGCCCACCTCGTAATCGCCCCAGCGGTGCGGCTCGCCCGCCAGCGTGAAATCGTACCCGGTGAAGTCCAGCCCCTCGGGCACGACAAGGTCCGACGCCTCCAGCACCGGCTTCAGCTCCGGGATCACCGTCTCCGGCGCCGGCGCGTCCAGATCGAATTTCCGCACCATCGCCCAGCGCACGTACTCGAGCACCACCTCGTCCCGCTGGTTCACCCCCTTCGTGCGCACCCAGACGACACCCGACTTGCCATTCGAATTCTGCTTCACCCCGATCACGTCCGAGGTCGAGCGCAGCGTATCACCGGGCCAGACGGGCTTCAGCCACCGCCCCTCGGCATAGCCCAGGTTCGCCAGCGCATTCAGCGAGATATCGGGCACCGTCTTCCCGAACACCACGTGAAACGCCGCCCAATCGTCGATCGGCGCCGCCGACAGCCCGCACCCCTTCGCGAACTCATCCGACGAATAAAGCGCATGCCTTGCCGGGTAGAGCGCGTGGTACAAAGCCCGCTCGCCCCCCGACACCGTCCGCGGCACCGCGTGGTGGATCGTCTCGCCCACCGAATAGTCCTCGAAAAACCGCCCCGGGTTGGTCTTCGCCATGCTCACTGCTCTCCCAGCTTGATATCCGGCGAATATTCGCCCTCGGCCTCTTTCACCACCGCCTGCCCGCACCGCATCACCCCATTGGCGGCGTCATAGGCATAGGTGGGCGAGCCATGCAGCGCCCAGCCCTTGTTCAGCGCCTCGGTCACCTTGTGGCAAAAAGCCGACGTGTCGTCGGCGCTCAGGAATCTGTAAAGTTTCATCTCTCTCACCCGAAGACAGGATAGCCCAGCCAGCCATGGATCATGGCAATCACCCCGAACACCACCACCGTGCCCACCACGGCCATGATCTCCTTGCGCGCGGGCACCGGCGCGGGCGGCACCCACTCCGGCTCCGACCGGTTGATCACGATCACCTCGATCACCGCCCAAGCCAGCAGCCCGCCGAACAGCACGAAGGACGGCACGTCACCATTCACCAGCAGATGCGCCAGCGCCCAGGTCTTCACGCCCGCCAGCATCGGGTGCCGCATCTTCCGCGCCACCGCCGTCTTCATGCCCGACGCGGCGAACAGGTAAACGGCCACCAGCATCAGCAGGTTGTTGATCCCCGCCGTCATCGGCGTCCGGCCCCAGAAGAACGCGCCCTCCGCCATCCGGTAGCCGATCACCATCAGCACGATCGCGACAAGCAGGCTCACCGCCACCGCGCCCTTGCCGCCATCGCCCATCGAGGCCCGCGGCCCCGGCGCAAGCCGTTTGAACAGATGCGACAGGCTCCACAGCAGAACCCCGAGGATAAGCCAGATCATGCGCCCTACTCCGCTGCCAGTTCAGAAATCGCCCGGGCTTTCGCAAGGATGCGCTGCGCCGCCACCACGTGCAGGTTCTCGACGATCTGCCCGTCGACAACGGCCACGCCCTGCCCCGATTTCATGCTCTCTTCATAGGCCGCGATCTGCCGCTCGGCCAGGTCGATCTCCGATTGCGTCGGCGCGAAGGCCGTGTTCGTCACCTCGATCTGCGCCGGGTGGATCAGCGTCTTGCCGTCGAAACCAAGGTCGCGCCCCTGTTCGCACTCCGCCTTCAGCCCGTCGCCATCGCGGAACCGGTTGTAGACCCCGTCGATCGCCACCACGCCCCGCGCCGCCCGTGCCGCCATCACGATCATCTGCAGCGCCGTCATCAGCGGCAGCCGGTCGGCCCGCGTCCGACAGCCCAGGTCCTTGGTCAGGTCGTTCGTCCCAGTCACCAGCCCCGTCACCCGGTGATGCGCCGCGATCTCGCGCGCGTTGAACACGCTCACCGGCGTCTCCATCATCACCCAGATCGGCATGTCCGGCGCCAGCATGTCGGCCAGCGCATCCACATCCGTCGGCGTGTTCACCTTGGGCAGCAGGAAGATATCGGCGCCCGCATCCTTCAGCACCCGCACATCCTCGTTGCCCCATTCCGTGGTCAGCGCGTTGATCCGCACGATCTTGGCCCGCTTGCCGAAATCGTTCTCCTTCAGCGCCTTCGCCAGCGTCTCCCGCGCCTCGGCCTTGGCATCCGGGGCCACCGCATCCTCGAGGTCGAAGATGATGGCGTCGGTCGGCAGAGTCATCGCCTTCTCCAACGCCCGCTCCTTCGAGCCGGGGATATAGAGCACGGAACGATAGGGATGCGTCGTCAGGTCCATCTGCTGGTCCTCGTCTGGCAGGTGACGGAAATTTTCTTGCGCAGTCCTGCCACTTTTCGCCTGAAAAGTTCAAGCGATTTCCCGCCGCGCCGCAGCAAGCCGGGCACGCACGGTCCATTAACCTTCTTTTCGCAAACGTGGCGACACGCTTTCGGCACACGCCCTCTCGGGGCCCGTTCCGGAAAGGATAAGGAAGATGATGAAGTCGCTTGTCATGGCCGTCACCCTCGCCACCGCCACGCCGGGCACCAGCGCGGCCGCCTCCAACTGCGCCCCGCGCGATGTCGTGGTCGACCGGCTGGCCGCCCGCTACGGCGAATCCCGCCAGTCGATCGGCCTCGGCGCCAACAATGCCATGTTCGAGGTCTTCGCCTCCCCAGAGACCGGCACCTGGACGATCATCGTCACCACCGCACAGGGGCTCACCTGCATGATCGCCAGCGGCCAGGCGTTCGAGACCCTGGCCGAGGCCCCGCCAGCGCCGGGCACCGACGCCTGACAAATCAGGTCAGCGCGTCCCAGATCAGCTTGCTGCCGGTCACCGTCAACAGAACATAGGTGATCGAAAAGAACAGGTCCTCCGGCACCAGCCGGTGCGCCTTCACCCCGATATAGGCGCCCAGCAACGCGAAAGGCGCCATGCCGAGGTCGAAGGCAAGCGTCTCCCGCGTGAAGATCCCCAGGAACGCGTAAGGCACCACTTTCGCAAGGTTGATCAGGCCGAACACCAGCACCGTCGTCGCCTGGAAGGTCGTCTTTCCCACCTTCCTCGACAGCAGGTAGACCGCCACCGGCGGCCCGCCCGCATGGCTGACGAAACTGGTGAACCCGGCCACCACGCCCGCCAGCGCCCCGCCCCACGGCGGCAGCGCCCGCTGGCCGATCTGCAACAGCCCCAGCCGCCCGGCCAGCTGCCATCCCACGAACACCAGCGCCACCACCCCGATCAGCAGCCGGAACAGGTCGGGCTCCGCCACCCTGTAAAGCGCCGCACCCAGCGCCACCCCCGGCAGGCCGCCCAGCACCAAAAGCCGCGCATCGGGCCAGCTCCACTGCCGCCAGTAGGGCCTGAGCGTCGAGGCATCGATCAGCATCAGCAGCGGCAGCATGATCCCAAGCGCCGTCCCTGGCGGCATCACCAGCGCCAGAATCGTGGCGCCGGCAAAGGCCGCGCCCGACCCGAACCCGCCCTTCGATATGCCCGCGAAACAGGCCGCAAACGCCCCGATCGCGTAAACTTCCCAGCCGAACCCGCCCATGCGCGCCGCCCCTAAATCACCAGTTTTCCAAGGGAATATCCCACCGCGACGGAAAGCAACAGCCCCGCCGCCGCCCCCCGCCGCATCGCAGCGCCCTTGCGTGGCTGTCGCTTTGGGACTAGGCCATTGCAAAATTCAAACCACCGGAGAGTTTTCCAATGGCCAGACCCAAGATCGCCCTCATCGGCGCCGGACAGATCGGCGGCACGCTCGCCCATCTCGCAGCCCTCAAGGAACTGGGCGATGTCGTCCTCTTCGACATCGCCGAAGGCACCCCCGAGGGCAAGGCGCTCGACATCGCCGAATCCGGCCCGTCCGAAGGCTTCGACGCGGCGCTCAAGGGCACGCAGGATTACGCCGACATCGCCGGAGCCGACGTCTGCATCGTCACCGCCGGTGTCCCGCGCAAGCCGGGGATGAGCCGCGACGACCTCCTCGGCATCAACCTCAAGGTCATGAAAGCCGTCGGCGAAGGCATCAAGGCCAACGCGCCCGACGCCTTCGTCATCTG
>Ga0189287_100266_pt1 | contig 17337 bp, 19 predicted proteins | sample UW86minimetaG_FD_130319 | JGI IMG/M metagenome (GOLD analysis project Ga0189287, IMG submission 130319) | Marine microbial communities from the Costa Rica Dome - UW86 mini metaG | ecosystem: Environmental > Aquatic > Marine > Oceanic > Photic zone | place: Costa Rica: the Eastern Pacific... | reverse complement strand
GCACAGCGCGTTTCGTTGCCCGCTCAACAGGCATGCGCTACCGAGAACGCTCAAAGCTCTATACCCCGGAAACAAACCTGGAACTTGGCCAGCGCTACATTTCCATGTTGCTGGACGAAAAAGACGTATCGATGAATTTGTTCAAGCTGGCGGTTGCGTGGAATGGCGGACCTGGAAACTTGCGAAAGTGGAAGCGCAACACCAAGTATCTGGATGACCCGATTTTCTTTATCGAGAGCATCCCGTCGTTTGAAACACGCAACTTTGTTGAGCGCGTGTTGACGAATTTCTGGATATATCGGGATCGCCTTGGCCAACCGACACCGTCACTAGACGCAGTGGCGCGCGGCGAATGGCCATTATATAGTGCCATGGGACCCGGAGATTCGGAGATAGCCACCAATGCCCCTGTCAACTGAACGCGATTTCAAACCCGTTAATATTGCTGTCCTGACAGTATCTGATACGCGCACGCTTGAGGATGATCGCTCGGGCGACACGCTGGCTGCTCGTATCGCTGCCGCCGATCATGTGTTGGCAGACCGCAAAATCTGCAAGGACGACGCCAATATCATTGCCGAGCAGTTCAAGGCATGGGTTGCCGATCCAAATATTGATGTTGTGATCAGTACCGGGGGCACAGGTGTTACAGGGCGTGACGTCACACCCGAGGCGCTGGCCCAGGTGACGGATAAAGAAATCCCTGGCTTTGGTGAGTTGTTCCGCTGGCTCAGCTTTCAAAAGATAGCCACATCGACGGTACAATCGAGGGCCACCGCTGCGGTCGCCGATGGCACGTATATATTCGTGTTGCCGGGCTCGACGGGGGCCTGCAAGGATGCCTGGGACGACATCCTGATTCATCAACTCGATTACCGGCACATGCCGTGTAACTTTGTCGAGTTGATGCCGCGCCTGAATGAACACAAAACCTGAGATGACCCAGGTTAATGCCGTCCTGTTCGATATGGATGGCGTTCTGTACGCGTATGATTTTGAAAACCGCTTGAAGCTTTTGGAATCCGCGCTGGACATGCCCACCGAGACGATCCGCACTAAGATATTCGAATCCGGTTTCGAAGGCGCTTATGACGATGGTCAGATGACGACCGATGATTATATCGCGGGGATATCCAAACGTCTGGGTGTCGACGTCACATTAAGGCAATGGGTGGCCGCCAGGAAATGGGCCATGGCCCCGGAACCCGCGATGATCGATCTGGCCCGTGACCTTGGCACACGCGTCGAGATCGCATTGCTGACGAACAACGGCCCCATGCTTGTTGAGCATATCGCCGAAATGGCCCCCGAGTTGCCTGATGTGTTTGGCGACAATCTGTTTTGCTCTGGTGTGCATGGCTTTAACAAAGAACGTGTCGATGGCTTCGAAGGAATTTTGGAAGCAATGTCTTGGTCTGCGGAGACAACTTTCTTTGTGGACGATAGTCCGGTCTATATCGCGTCCGCTGAAAAAGCAGGACTAATTACCCATCACTTTGTTGACGAAGATGTCGCTGGCCTTAAACAACACCTTCAGGCGCTCGGCGTGCTGTAGCGGAGCCTGAGGCCGCTTTGCCATCGGGTGATCTTTCCTTCAACTCAGCCTTTTTTATTACGACCGGTTTTATGATGAGCTACGTTGCACCCACAACAATCCTCTTCTAAAATTTTTGTACCGGCGGGCGACCATCTCTGTTCCCCGGATTATTTTTTGAGATGAGGAAATCCATGAAGTTGTATGTTCTGCCTGCGGACGGAATCGGGCCCGAGATCGTTGCAGCGGCGGAGGACGTTCTCGCCGAGGCCGACAAGAAATTCAACCTCAACTTGAGCCTCGAACATGACGTCGTTGGCTTCGAAAGCCTGGATAAGCACGGCATTACAATTCGCCCCGAAGTATTGGAACGGGCGAAGACCTTTGACGGCGTCATCCTCGGCACACAATCACATGCGGACTATCCACCACCAGAGCAGGGGGGCGTAAATATCTCAGCGAGTTTCCGAGTTGGCCTTGATTTGTATGCAAACGTAAGGCCTGCCCGTACACGCAAAGGGCTTGGACTGGGCTCGCCAGGACTTGATCTCGTGATCATGCGCGAAGCCACCGAAGGCTTTTATCCGGACCGCAACGTCTACAAAGGATGGGGCGAGGTGATGTTAAGTCCGGACATGGCGATCTCAACGCGTAAGATTACCCGCCATTGCTGTGACCGAATTGCCCGGCGCGGGTTCGAGCTGGCAATGGAACGGCGCAAAAAAGTCACTGCCGTCCACAAGGCCAACAGCTTTCACATGACCGACGGCTTGTTTTTGGAATGCATCGATGCCGTCGCCAAAGAATTCCCTGACGTCGAGGTTGAGGATATTCTGGTCGACGCAATGACCGCACATCTTGTCCGCCATCCCGAACGTTTTGATGTTATTGTCACGACAAACTTTTACGGCGATATCCTTTCGGATTTAGCCAGCGAGCTATCTGGATCATTGGGGCTCGCAGGGTCTGTCATGGCTGGCGACGATCTTTGCGCGGCGCAGGCACAACATGGGTCTGCCCCAGATATTGCCGGTCAGAACATTGCCAATCCGGTCTCAATGATTTTGTCGGTGGCAATGCTTTTGGATTGGGGGGCCAAGAAGTATGCGCGGCCAGAACTTCATGAAGCCGCGACAGCTATTGATGCGGCCGTTGATGTTGTGCTGCTCGACGACAATGTACGCACACCTGATCTTGGCGGCAACGGTGCGACCGATCTGTTTGCCAATGCGGTCGCCGCGGAGGTTGCGTCTTAGTTCATGGGAAAATCCATCGCCCTGTTCCATGCGACAAAGCCTGCAATCGTTCCGATTGAGGCAGCGTTTGAAGCGCTCTGGCCAGAAGCTGAGATTTGGAACTTGCTGGACGAAAGCCTGAGCCATGAAATTGATGCCGCGGGCGGGTTGAACGACCCGCTGACCGCACGTTTTATCAATCTGGCGCGTTATGCAAAGGACACAAATGTAGATGCCATATTGTTCACGTGCTCGGCATTCGGCCCGGCCATTGAACAATGCGCACGCGAGTTTGACATACCGGCCCTCAAGCCAAATGAAGCCATGTTAGAGGCCGCGTTAGAGCTTGGCGGTGAGATCGGCCTCGTCGCGACCCATCCGCCGACGCTGCCGATGATGCAGCAACAGCTTGAAGCGGCAGCATTGGCAAGTGGACGTGATATTACTGTACGCCCTATCTTGGTTGAGGGTGCCTGGGCGGCACTGGCGGATGGTGACAATGCCAGACATGACGGGTTGGTCGTAGCCGCCGCTGAGGCCTGTGGGGACTGCAATGCCATAGCGTTGGCACAGTTCTCGATGGCGCCCTTGGTCGACGCCATTCAGGCGGGTAGTACGGCGCCCGTCCTGAGCAGCCCGCATACGGCGGTGATGAAGCTCAGAAAAATACTTGGTGCAAGTTGATTTCAGTTATTGTCGTTGAGAGCGTATTGATAACTTAGTGGAAAAGGTTTTCGCTTCATGTCTCTAGATCCAATCATGCCTGTATTCGTGATGACCGTGACGATATTGGCATTGCTTGGCATTACGATGAAGGCGTTCAAGCAACCTCTTCTGGTCGGATATGTCCTGGCTGGTCTGCTCATTGGTCCTTTTGGTCTGGAGTTTGTCACCGACACACAAACGATGACGCGCATTGGGGGCATTGGCGTCATCCTTTTGCTTTTTTTCATTGGGATTGCCGTTTCGCCATCGGATCTGCGGTCGAACTGGAAAGTTGCGATTGGCGGGACCAGCCTTCAAATCATCTGCTCAACCTTTGCTGTGATCGGGATTGGCGAGCTTTTTGATTGGCCTATTGCACGCAGTGTGCTGCTCGGTTTCGTCATTTCAATGAGCAGTACGGCCATTGTAATGAAGCTTCTCGAAGATGGTAACCAACTGGAAACGCCGCTTGGGCAAGACACGTTTTCTATCACGCTCGTGCAGGATCTCGCTATCGTACCGATGATTCTGATATTAACGGCAATGGCCGGAGAGAAAATAAGCGGTGGCACGTTAACACTGCAATTGTTGGCAGGCGCGGCCTTTGTTTTAGTCGTTTCTTGGCTTTCCAAGCCACGCACGATCCCGTTGCCGTTTGGTCATCTCATTGAGAAAGATCATGAGTTACAAGTCCTGCTGACCGTCGCATTCTGTTTCGGCGTTGGGCTCATCTCGGCACTTATGGGGTTATCTTCTGCTTTCGGTGCCTTCGTAGCTGGCATTTCGTTACGCGTCTTCAAAGAAGTGCAATGGGTTGAGAATAGCTTATCTGGATTCCGAATAATTCTCGTCGCGCTGTTTTTCGCATCTGTTGGCATGCTTCTCGACATTAGCTTTCTTCAGAAACACTGGATCGAAGTGTTCTCGTTGTCATTGATTGTCATCGTTGCCAATACGATGATTGTGACGATCATTTTATTGCTTTTCAGACGACCCTGGCGGCACAGCCTGCAAGCGGCGGCGATGTTATCGCAGATCGGTGAATTTAGTTTCGTTCTTGCGGCGATCGGGATTTCTAGCGGCGTGATATCCGATTTTGCCTATAAAATGACGATTTCGATAATCGTCATTACGCTCGCGGCGTGTCCTGTTTGGGTCGCGGCGGTTCGGTGGGTCTGCAGGATAAAGAATGAAACCCCAAGCGAAGCCTGAAACCGTCTAAGTGCCGTCCTTTACAGCCAGCATTCAGCGGTGATGAAGCTCAAGACATTACCTGGATAGCCCCATCACCGCGCAAAAATACGTCGCATGTTCCTGCAGTTTTTTACAAATGTAGGCGTTGATCACCTGTAAAATTTCTCTTGGTGGATCGGAGGAATAACCCGTACTGGAGGAACCCCAACGTTACCTTTGCTGGATTTCTCTATAGTAGGCTTGCTGTCTGGCATGTTCGGCGTGTCACGAATGACGAGATTATCCAGAGCCAATATGGCAATCACGACTAATATTGCGACGCCCATCGAGATTAATAGTTTGGTGGCGATTTCCTGTGTGTCATGGATGCTTATCATAATCTGACTCCTTTAAAATGCGCAGCGATATGCCTGTTTTGAGCCCGCTACGGGTGTGTGTGTTTCTGTTGAATATAAATATGGGGCAGTACTAGACATTCATGAAATGAGTAATTAACATATTAGACATGAATTCAGTTCATGCCGTAATAGCTACTAGGATGTCCTAATGAATCCCAATCTCGAGAGTGATCTTCTGCGCACCCTGATCGCCATCGCAGATACCAATAACTTCACCCGTGCCTCTGAAATTGTGGGGCGCACGCAATCCGCCGTCAGCGTTCAGATGAAGAAACTGGAAGACATCGTGGAGGAGAAATTGTTCGAGCGGGGTCCACGCGGTGTCGAGCTGACACGGGCAGGTGAGAAACTTGCCAAAGATGCGCGGCGTATCATCTCGCTTCTTGATCAGGCCTCGGCGTCATTGCGATCTGAACCGCTTAATGGGATTGTTCGTGTGGGGATACCCGAAGAATACGGCGGCACGGTATTGCCGGAAGTCTTGTCTCGGTTCAGTAAGTTGCATCCGAATGTCGAAGTGACAGTGCGGTGCGGCCCAACGTCAGAATTGAATGCCGAACTCGACAGGGGGGACCTGGATCTTGCTGTCGTGCATGAAGAGATCGCGAAAGCTAATGGAGAAGTTCTTTTCAATGATCCGGTCGTCTGGATCACATCAGACGAACATTTCCAACATGAGTGTTCCCCGTTGCCGGTTGCGATCTATGATCGAGGATGTTGGTGGCGTGACTGGGCAATTGCCCATCTCGATCAGCGCGAGCGAGAGTATAGGATTGCCTATATTAGCAATAGCCCGTTCGGCCTTCAGGCGGCGGCATCATCCGGCATCGCGGTTGCAATACTGGCGCAAAGCCAAATCCCAGCTGGTTGCCGTGAGCTTACCGCCGAAGAAGGTTTCCCGCGTTTGCAGGGGACCAATATGGTTCTCCGCCAACGAACTCAAAACACATGCGACGCCCGGCTCGGCATGGCACAAGCTATACGCGAAGCCTTTCATGCTCCCGTTGAGCACTCAAAAGTGGCGTAAGGTTTAAGCGCGCCGTCCTTCGAGCAAATCTATATCCGTCTTAAGGGCGTCGGCCATGAAATCCATGAATGCCCGTACACGCGCCGTGTGACGCAAGTCCTCATGGGTGAGCAGCCAGAGTATGCTCGCCGCCTCATCTATGGGCGGTTGGAGACGTTGTAGATTGGCATTCAAATCCGCCATAAAGCAGGGCAGGACCGCCGCGCCCAGTCCAGCCTCACACCCAAGTTGCAGGCCAAGGACGCTATTCGTCGTCATCGCAGATCGCGCGTTCGGCAACGTCCGTCGGAACCATTTATCTGCGGCAAGGTGTAACAGGCTGTCATCCAGATGGACCCAGTCGAGCTCAGCCAATTCAGATGACCGGCCCTGCATATATTCCTGACTTGCGTAACACGCGAACGCGATATCTGAAATACGCCGGCCGACTAATGTCTCGGGTGGGTCGCGCGTTGGCCGGACAGCAACATCTGCCTGGCGTTTTGACATATTTACGTTGGCATTATCAATGATTAGATCAAGCCGGATTCCCGGAAATGCTTCGCGGAAATTTGCCACGTGTGGCATCAGAATATGCTGTGCCAGCGTGTCTGTTGTTGTCACTATCAACGCGCCTTCAAGGCGAAGATCCTGACCCGTGATCCGACGGTCTAACCGCTCGATCTCGCCCTCGACCCGCTCAGCTGACGCGCGCATTTCCTCACCCGCAACGGTCAGCGCATAGCCGGTTCCCATGCGCTCAAACAAGCGCACACCAAGATTCTCTTCGAACGCGTTGATGCGCCGAAACACCGTCGAGTGATTGACCCCCAGGCTCCGTGCCGCGCCCGACAACGATCCGGCGCGCGCAATCGCCAGAAATATCCGTAAATCATCCCAGGGCATACTCAAAGCCGATATCCCATGTTTGCAAAAATGCAAATGAAGTATGCAATATTCTGGAATACCTATGCAAATACGAAACGTATAGGCTCTGCCTCAACGCTTCAGACATGACGTCTGGGCACATGAATGAAAAACACAACACGAGGACAGAGACATGAACACAATCAACCCAACAACAGCACCCTACGGTGCATTCCTGCTACGCGTATCGCTTGGTGTGATGTTTATTGCACACGGTCTGATCTTGAAATATTTCACCTTCACACTCGGTGGGACGGCGCAGTTCTTTGAGAGCCTGGGCTACCCTGCCTTCCTGGCGTATGTCGTATTTGCAGCGGAGACGCTGGGCGGCATCGCATTGATCTTGGGCGTGCAGACACGCCTGGTTTCGTTTGCGCTGATCCCGATCCTGATCGGTGCGATGATGGTGCATATCCCCAATGGCTGGGTGTTTAGCGCCGAAGGTGGCGGCTGGGAGTATCCTGCCTTCCTGATTATTGCATCCGCAGTTCAGGGGCTTCTTGGCGGTGGTGCGTTTGCCATCACCAAGCGCGAGTTCCCCCTTCCGCTATTGGCAGATCAAGACGCGACGGCCTGAACCGTCAGCGGACATATCTTGAGATTGTTGGGCGGGACGTGTGTATCTGGCGTGTCCCGCCCACATCGGTTTAATGTAGGAGTTCATGATGAATACTTTTATGCCCAGCCTATTTGTGTCGCACGGCGCCCCAACCATCGCTCTGGATCAATCCGAGGCGCATCAATTCCTTGAGAAGCTCGGTGGAACGGTGCCGAAACCCAAATCAATTTTGGTTGTTTCTGCCCATTGGGAAACTGAGACACCCCACGTCAGCACGGCTAAAAATCCAGAAACGATTTACGATTTTTACGGTTTTCCGGAAGCACTTTACGAGATGACGTACCCGGCACCCGGCGCGCCCAGCTTGGCGTTGCAGGTTGCGAACCTGATTGAGGGGGCGGGCATGGGCCCGGTGACATCTGAGGACCGTGGCCTCGATCATGGGGCGTGGGTGCCATTAATGCTCGGATTTCCCGAGGCAAACATTCCAGTGACACAACTCTCAATCCAGTCGCATCTGGATCCGGCGCACCATTATCAGCTGGGACAGGCATTGCGGCCGTTGCGTGATGAGGGCGTGCTGATCCTGGCATCGGGAAATCTGACCCACAATTTGGGCGAGTTCCGCGGCCGTCCTCTCGACGCCCCGCCACCAGACTGGGTAAAGGCCTTTGATGCATGGGCCAGTTGGGCCATCGCCGAGGGCCGGATTGATGATCTATTGAACTACCGGAGTCGGGGGCCAGAAGCTGTGCGCAATCACCCGACGGATGAGCATCTACTGCCTCTTTTTGTCGCGTTGGGTGCAGGAGACGCCGGTCAGCCTGGACGGCATTTACATAAAAGTTACAGCTATGGTGTGTTGGCGATGGACGCTTATGCGTTTCCGTAGGCAATCCTGCATAAATATGTTTTATCCTGCATATTTTCCGGCCCAACGCCTGAAATCATCACCATCGTCAACATCGATGAGGGTTTCCAAATAGCCAATGCGTGCATTTGATAAATTCGCACAGGTATCTTCAAGCGCATGCGGACCTGACCAGCGAACATCTGAAAAAATCGCCCGGGTTTTTGGTAATCGTTTTTGGCCAACCAGCCAATATCCTCCATCGTCGGCAGGGCCAAAAACAGCATCGTGATCGCCAAGCGTCCTGAAGGCATTTTGAATATGACGCGGTTGAATATCTGGGATATCTGCGCCGATGATAACCACCGGTCCGGGCGGCATCCGCACAAAAGCCCGGTGCATACGATCGCCCAGATCGCCGCGACCCTGGCGAAAGCGTGAAACACCCTCGGGCCAGATACCTGTATCTTCACAGGATGTATCGGGGGCAACCGCAAGATAAGTCTGCCAGCGCGTATCAGACGCAAGCCGCAGCACAAGCCTGGATAGTGCATGCCGGTAAAATCCCCAGGCGCGCACCCCGCCAATATCGCGGGCAAGGCGCGTTTTGACGCGTCCCATGCGCGGTGCCTTGGCAAAAACCACCAGATGTTTATCTGTCGTCATCGATATAACTTCACGATCATTTGGACCGGTATGCCTAAAAGATACAGGCACAGGCATGTCACGTTTTTGATCGGGCGCGCCCACCAACCATCCCGGCGGTATTTAACGGCGGACGTGACAGCCGCACTCGGCAATACATGCAGGCGCTTTGAGCCGATCCGTTGGACAAGATCGACATCCTCCATCAAATCCAGGTTCTTATACCCGCCCAAATGATCATAGTAAGCGGATGAAATCAAAAGCCCCTGATCACCATAGGGCAGATTGAGGGTCTGGGCGCGCCAGTTCGCAAGCTTTTCGACGCGTCTGGCAGCGGGATCTGAATCGTTGAGCGCCAACATGAAAAAGGCCACATGGAAATTATTTTCAGGGTTCTTGATGAAGCGCTCTACCAAGGCCGCCCATCCCGGTTGGGGTTGTGTGTCTGCATGCCAGAACAAATACCAATGGCCGCGCGCAGCGCGGGCACCCGCCGCCAACTGCCGGCCGCGTCCAGGTTTGCCAACCAAAGTTCTGACCTTAGACAGTTCGGCCAGCTCGACCGTTCCATCTTGAGAGCCGCCGTCGGAAACAATAATTTCCCATTCTTCCGGGCGCAGGCTCAACGCATCCAGCGTACGCGCAAGATCATCTCGGCAGTTCAATGTTGGGATAATAATGCTCAGCACGCGCAGGCTCTCATCAAAAGAATCAACTCTCTTGAATTTCGCGCAAAAAAAAGACGGGCACAATGGCCCGTCTTAGAAACAACCTTCGTGGGATGGCACTTAGGTCGGGTCGTTCTTTCAAGAAGCGCGGAAAATACGCTCAAACAGCTGAACAATTTTATACACGCCTTCAGAAATCATCTGAGAAACCGTCAGGCTGTTGTATGTTGCAGCAGTGTCATATGGGTTCATGTTTTGAAGCGTGTTCATGTGTTTTCTCCAGAAAAGGGTTTTTGACATCACGTCATTGATGAGAAATGTACGCCCGAACCCACATTCCGACAAACGACATATTTTCATATACATGTTAGAAAAACTAAATTATAAAACCCTATGAGACATCTTCCACCGCTAAAGGGTCTTCGCGCCTTTGAAGCTGCTGCCAGACACTTGAGCTTTAGCCGCGCGGCTGAAGAACTGTTCGTGACACCTGCTGCAATAAGCCATCAAATCAAAGGGTTAGAGGATTTTTTGGGCGTAACCTTATTTAATCGCCTGACACGAACAGTGACACTCACCCAGAAAGCGGAAAGTGTCCTGCCGCTGATAACTGACGCGTTTGACAAGTTCGATATCGCCACAAGACAGTTAAAAGAAAATGAATCATCAGGCGTGCTCACGGTCTCAACAGCACCGACCTTCGGCGCGAAGTGGCTACTGCAGCGCCTGGGCGACTTCTCTGACGCACATCCTGAAATAACTGTGCGCCTGGATGCACGAAACGAGATGGTCGATTTTGACCGCGACGGTGTCGATGTCGGCATTCGCCTCGGTTCGGGCAATTATCCAGGCATGCGCGTTGATCGGCTGTTCCTGGAGCGGGTCGTGCCTGTGTGTCATCCCAAGTACTTAAAAGGGAAAGACGCACTCCATACCCCATCCGACTTAAACAAGGTGACGTTGTTACATGTCGACTGGGGCAACATTTCCGGACCGTTGCCAGATTGGCAAATGTGGTTGGCATCGGCCGGCATCAAAGACGTTGATGCGACCCGGGGACCAACGTTTACCATCGAAGGGATGGCGATATCTGCAGCGGTCAAAGGTGCCGGAATTGCATTGGCATCAACCTATGCGGTCGAAGAAGAGCTCGAGAGCGGTCAGCTTGTAATCCCGTTCACGCACACGTTGCTGGCCGAGGCCGCCTATTGGGTGGTCACACCAGAAAGAAAGGCAAATCATCCACGCATCAAGGCGTTTCGGGAATGGATACTGGAGACCGCCCGTGAAACCGGCTTGGTCGGCGGATAGAATTTCGTTTTATCGCTTGTAACCGTGCGTGAGCAACATAACCTTACGGAAAACCTCAGGAGGAATATCGATGCACGAAGAGCAGGTAATGATCGACACCAAAGACGGCGATATGCTGACATTTACGTGCAGGCCGGAGGGCGATGGCCCGTTCCCGGCAATCATCTTTTATATGGATGCGCCCGGGATCCGTGAGGAACTCTATGATATGGCGCGACGTATGGCCGAAGCTGGATACTTCGTCATTCTTCCTGATCTGTTTTATCGGTTTGGCGTGCTTCGGTTCCCATTCCGGAGCCCAAATACCGCGGCCATCTGGAAAGAGGCCATGCGCAACCTGTCGAATGCGGACATCGTTGAGGATACACGGTCAATGCTCGATTATTTGCAAGGGCATGAGGCGGTCAAAAACGGGCCCAAGGCGACAATTGGATATTGCATGAGCGGACGGTTTGTCACTGCTGTGGCAGGCACATTCCCTGATGAACTTGCCGCCAACGCGTCTCTTTATGGGGTCGGTATCGTGACCGGCAAAGAGGATTCCGCCCATTTCCACGTCAAGGATATCAAGGGAGAGATGTACTTTGGCTTTGCGGAAACCGATGGCACGGTTCCATCATACGTTATTCCGACATTACAGGCTGAGCTGGACAAGCACGGCACAGAGCACGTTCTCGAAGTTCATCCTGGCACAACACATGGTTTTTGCTTTGCATCACGCGATGATTACAACGAGGCTGCGTCGGAGAAAGTACACGCCCATTTTATGAACATGTGCGCGCGTCATCTAAAATAACCGTAAATTCGCATGAATATTGGCAATCCAGAGACGGGTCCTTTGCGTAGATACCGATGAAACACGGTTGTTCATCGAATACAGCGTCCGATCAACTTAAGTTCATGATCGAACCTGTTTATGACATGCTTCGTGCGTTTTGGTGTTACACTTCGCGAAGAACAGTGTCATGATAGGGCAGCTTTGGATGCGGCATATCATTTAATCCACACCTTGAAGCGAAAGTGCACCTAAGACATGACAAAAGATATTGTGACCGTCCTTCTGGTCGAGGATGACGACATAGATGCGGAAACGGTGATCCGTTCGTTTAAGTCCTTAAAACTGGATAACCCAATCCGGCATGCACGCGATGGAGAAGAGGCGCTTGATATCCTACGGGCTGAAAATGGTGCTGAGCCCATCAAGGGGCCATTCGTCGTGTTATTGGATCTGAATATGCCGAGGTTGGGTGGGCATGATTTTTTGGTCGAAATCCGAAATGACCCATCATTGGATCAAATTGTCGTATTTGTGTTGACCACATCAAGCGCGGATGAAGACCGCTACAAGGCATACAAAAAGAATATCGCGGGCTATATCGTGAAACATGATGCCGGAAACGGATTTGTTGAAGCGATCCGGTTGTTGGAACAATTCGGACAGGTTGTGACCTTCCCCGAGCCGAAAGTCGCAATATGACGGCCCATTTTTTAATAGAATGTTTTGCTTGCGAGCTCCTGTGTGATTGAAGAAAAGCGCAAAAATCCGACGCAGAGGAAACTGTTTGGCCTATTCAATCACGCCTACCTGGCATGGGTCGTCCTGCTGATTGGTTTCATTGTCACAGGCGCTGCCTGGTACACATCGAACGAGTTCGTCAACAAGAATGCGGAGCTTCGCTTTGAGACCCGCACAATAGAGATATCAAAGGCCATTCGCTCGCGGATGGCAGAATACGAGCAAGTGCTTTGGGGGACCATTGCGTTGTTTCGAGCCTCCCGCGAAGTCGACCGACAGGAATTCAAGATCTATGTCGATGCTTTGAGGCTTCAAGAGAACTGGCCGGGTATTCAGGGCATTGGCTTTAGCATCCCTCTGACGCCTGAGCAGAAGTTGGATCATATACTGAGTATTCGTGCAGAGGGGTTCCCCACGTTCGATATAAAACCACCAGGCGAACGCGACGAATACTCTTCGATTATTTTCTTGGAACCGTTTGATTGGCGCAACAGGCGCGCGTTTGGGTATGACATGTGGTCGAACGAAATGCGCCGCGAGGCCATGACCCGAGCCAGAGACACCGGCGAAGCCTCGACATCGGGGATTATCACACTTGTTCAGGAAACCCAGACAGATGTGCAAAAAGGTTTCCTCACCTACTTGCCGCTATACCGATTAGAGATGCCGATTAGTACCGTGGAAGAACGTCGGGCCGCATTTGTGGGCTGGGTCTATAGCCCTTTTCGTATGGGCGATCTGATGAAAGGCATACTTGGCGAGGGCGAAACCAATGTTGAGTATGAAATTTTTGACGGCACCGAACTGACCAAAGAAGCCCTCCTTTTTGACAGCAATAACGTATTCCATGCGGAGGACGCTGACAGTGGAGAACTTTGGTCGCGGACCAAGATACTAAACCTACAGGGTCGCACATGGACGATTGTCTATACGGCGGGGAGCAATCAACTGACAGAAGCTGAAAGTGCGCAGCCGACGATGGTTGGCGCGGCTGGTCTGGTGGTCGATCTATTGCTGTTCTACATCATATCATCGATCGCGCTGATGCAGCGGCGCGCTGAAAAACTGGCGACAGATATGACCGAGGACGCGCGCGGCGCAAGAAGCGAACTTGAAGCCAAACTTATCGAGTTAGAGCAATCCAACAACGATTTGCAGAAATTTGCCTATGTGGCATCGCACGATTTGAAAGCGCCGATGCGGGCTGTGCATCAACTTGCTGCCTGGATTGAAGAAGAACTCGAGAACGTTGATGGTCTTGAGGATACCGACGTTAAAAAATATCTCGCCCAGATGAAGGGACGCGCCGACCGGATGCAGAAGCTTCTGGACAGCCTGCTCGCCTATGCGACTGTTGGTGAAAATCAGCAGGAAATTTCGTCGTTTGAGACAGCTAAGTGTATTCGAGACGTGATCGAATTCGTCTCGCCACCGGAGCATATAAAAATCGATATAACGGGGGACATGCCACGCATCAATGGTGAAAAAGCATTGTTTGAACAGGTCATATCCAATCTTATCAGCAATGCGATCAAGCATAGCGGGGTCGACAGTACTCGGATTGAAATTTCTGCCCGCCCGCTGGGCACATTCTATGAGTTTTCCGTAAAAGATGACGGGCCAGGAATCCCGACAAGACATCATGAACGCATTTTCGAACTGTTTCAGACATTGAAAAGGCGCGATGAAGTCGAAGGCAGTGGCATGGGGCTAGCCATCGTCAAGAAGTTGATTGAAAGACGCGGCGGCGTGATCACCGTGGAGTCTGATCCTGATGTGCGGCCGGGCACGACCTTCAAATTCACCTGGAAAAGTACGATCACCGTTTAATGTTCTTGTTATGTTCTTTTATCGTTGATATCATTCCGCATGGTCGACGTGTTACAGGAACTGCCAAGAAAAGGCCGGGGTGCCGTTTCCAATCAAAGCGGCCGCTTCGAGTCAGTGAGCACTGTTCGCATTGATGACGGATGGGCAAGCGTGGATGGCTTTGTTGACGAAAAGCTGAAAACAACGGTTACAGACGAGCACCCAAAAACAATCATCGCCAAAAACACGTCACCAGACATTCCGTTTGATCGGTCTATAAATCCGTACCGGGGCTGTGAGCATGGATGTGTATATTGTTTCGCACGTCCGACCCATGCCTATCACGGTTTGTCGCCAGGCCTTGATTTCGAAACCAGGTTATTTGCGAAACCGGACGCGGCACATCTTCTTGAACGGGAATTGATGCGGCCGGGCTATGTCGCCAAAACAGTACAATTGGGCGCCAATACTGATCCGTATCAACCCATTGAGCGGACGCGAAAGATAACTCGTCAGATCTTGCAGGTGTTTCAGCGCTTTGATCATCCCGTTGGCATTACCACCAAATCGGATCTGGTGTGCCGGGATATTGATATCTTGCAGCCGATGGCGGCCAAGGGGCTTGTTGGCGTCGCATTGTCGGTCACGACGCTGGACCGGACATTGGCGCGGAAAATGGAACCTCGGTGTCCAACGCCTGAGAAAAGATTGGCGGCAATTCGGGCCTTAAGCGACGCCGGCATTCCGGTAGCGGTGATGGTCGCACCTGTTGTGCCCGGACTCAATGATCATGAAATTGAAGACATCCTTGGGGCGGCGAAACATGCGGGTGCCTCGGCGGCGGAATATATTCTGTTGCGGTTGCCGCTCGAAATTCACGAACTTTTTGAAGAATGGCTACAGGCCCATGTGCCGGACCGTGCAAAACGTGTCATGAAACTTGTGCGCGAAACCCGCGGCGGCAAAGCCTATGATAGTGATTTCTCACAGCGCATGCGGGGCACGGGCGTTTATGCTGAAATGACACGTGCACGTTTCAATGCGGCACGAAAGCGTGTCGGCATTGTCCGAAATGCCGCCAGTGGCTTCCAGCAACGCAAGGATTTGTTCTCTCGTCCTTTGGGCACAATTGATCAGCCGTCGCTGTTTGAATAATTTGATCAATCTACCGCGCGGTATTAGGTGATGATGATCGCCCTAAAGATCATTTCGTCATAGTATCTCTGTATGCTTCGATTCTTACTCACGATTGGATTGCTGTTTGGTTTGGCGACGCACGTGTACGCGCAGGCGACATCTCTTGATAGTGTGCCGATAGCCTGGGGTGAGGCAGATGAACGCCATACCACGGTCTGCGCGAAACGCTGGCACGCCATAACAATCAGAAACATTCGGACCCGTGCTGTAGATTTGGGACTCGGTGCCGACGAGCAGGTTCGGCGCGAGAGTAAGGCTGTTTTCGCGGGCGAAGCAGACTGTTTTACCGGTCAGCTTATTTACCGACCCGTCGCGCACGGAGATGTCATTTTGGGGGCCCGCACATGGGTTCAGGTCGTCGATAAAGATGGTCCGGTTGCATGCTTTGAAAATTTACGCTGTCGCTGGATTATTCAAAATCAAAGCTTCGTCGAGGCGCAGATTGAATTGGATGGGGTCAAGCATGCAGACATTGTCTATGTCGCAACGCCAAGACCTGTGCAGCCTGCACGGGTTGGCCCCATTCCACCTGTCATCACTTCAGAGGAAATTAAAAAGCCCTGATATCAGGTGTCTAGGTTGATTGCACATCCAGGGACCGCGGCAATCGCATCGCATTGATGAGGGCAAGGATGGTTGCAACGGCGGCAAATTCCAGCGGCACGCGGTAGTCGCCCGTAAGATCAAAGAAATAGCCGCCCATGGATGGCCCAAGAAGACCAGCAGCGCCCCAAGCGGTTAGCAGCAGCGCAAAGTTTTTGCCGTAGGACGCGCGTCCCAAATAGATCGAGATCGTGGTTGGGTAGACGCTCGCGGTCATGCCATATGCAATCCCAGCCATCGCCATCGCCAGCATCGCACCTTCACCGGTTGGATTGGCGAGAACAACAACCGATGCAAAAATTCCGGTCAGATGCGATATCCCGGCGACCGAGCGTACGGATATCTGATCACATAACCAGCCCGCTCCCAGGCGACCTGCGGCATTGCCAATGCTAATCAAAGTTACGCCAATCACAGCGGCGCGCGCGCCTCCGCCAAAATGCGTAATGATCGCGGCGGCATGCCCGATTGCCATGACGCCTGCAAGTGCACCCAGAAAAAAACCGATCCACGAAATCAATAAGAGACGTCGGTCACCCGGCTGACCGTTTGATGCCTCTGCCGCATGGAACCGAACTTTGCTGAACCAAAGCAACAGCATGGCAAGGGCGCCGGCACCCGCGATGGTCATGGCGAGTACCCAGAATGCGGCCCGAACACCCATCTCGGCAACGCCCATCGCCAGCAAATCCGCTGAAATCACCGAACCTGCTGCAAAGGACGAGATAATGATGCCGTTCGCGAGGCCGGGTTTATCGGGCATCGCTGAAAGTCCCGCCTGAAGGACGGCATTATAGGAGAACCCACACGCGAAGCCGAACAGCAAGCCATAGCCTAAAATAACTGTAAGGTAACTGCTCCCCATCGCCGCGATACTAAGGCCACTGACACCGATTGTAATGCCAATCAGGACGAGTATCGCCGGGGTCAAAAATCGAAACAGAAATGGCGTCACAAAGTTGCCGAACGTGAAGCTTACGATAGCCAGGGAGAATACAATGCTGACGTCGGTGCGCATGATCCCGAGATCGCTCTCGAGCCCGACAATGAAAACGCTCCATGCATAGAGGGACCCAAAGCCAGCGTTAACAATGACACCGGCGATCAGGGCTGCATACCGATGTATGGATGTTTGGAGCGTTTGATCAGACATGCTTCTTATGTAGCGAGCAGAATTATC
>Ga0189287_100265_pt1 | contig 17457 bp, 18 predicted proteins | sample UW86minimetaG_FD_130319 | JGI IMG/M metagenome (GOLD analysis project Ga0189287, IMG submission 130319) | Marine microbial communities from the Costa Rica Dome - UW86 mini metaG | ecosystem: Environmental > Aquatic > Marine > Oceanic > Photic zone | place: Costa Rica: the Eastern Pacific... | reverse complement strand
GTCCGCGACACGATCAAGGATGTCCTCGCCCGCGCCGCCGCCTCCGACACGGCCGCCTGCATCCTCGCCACCGACCACGACACCGCCCTCACCTACCGCGACTGGGGGGCCCAGGTCATGGCGGTGGGCATCGACGTGCTGATGCTGGCCCAGACCGCCCGCGCGGTCGCGCAGAAATGGCGCAATGGCTAGGCGGCACCTGCTGGCCGATCTCGGCGGCACCAACACCCGGTTGGCGCTGGCCGAAGACGGCCGGCTCCTTCCGGACACCCTCCGCCGCTACCGCAACGACGAGTTCGCCAGCTTCGAGAGCGTGGTCGCGGCCTTCCTCGCCGAGCGCTCCCCCGGCCCGGTCGAGGCCCTATGCGCCGGCGTCGCCGGCCCCGTGCTGGGCGAGACGGCACAGCTCACCAATCACCACTGGCACGTCGACGCCGCCCGCCTCCGCGACGTCACCGGTGCCGACGCGATCCACCTGATGAACGATCTTCAGGCCCAGGGCTACGGGCTCGACGACCTGCCCGCCGACACGATCCAGATCATCTTCCCGGGCCGCCCCGCCGCGCAAGGCGCTCCCCGCCTCGTCCTCAACCTCGGCACCGGCTGCAATGTCGCGGTGATCCATACCCGCCCCGACGGCCTCTTCGTCCCGCCCGCCGAATCCGGCCATTCCGCCCTGCCCCACGCCACCGGCCGCCTCGGCGCGCTCTTCGACCACCTGCGCGGCGTGCAATTCCACATGCCCATGGAAACCGCCATCTCCGGGCCGGGCCTCACCAACATCCATGCCTTCCTCACCGGCGCCGACCTCTCCCCCACCGCCATCGCCACCGCCGCGGCGCAGGGCGACCCCGCCGCGCTCGACACGCTCGCCCTCTTCGCCGAAGCCCTCGGCCTTATCGCCGGCAATTTCGCCCTGCACCACCTGCCCGCCGGCGGCCTCCACCTCACCGGCAGCCTCGCCCCCGTCATCGCCCCGCACCTGCCCGCCTCGGCCTTCCACGCCCGCTTCACCTCCCGCGGGCCCTATACCGACATCGTCCGCGCCATCCCCGTGCTGCTCGTCACCTGCGACACCCTCCCGCTCTTGGGCTGCGCGCGATATCTCGAGCAGGTCTTGAATGAATAGGCACTCCAGTATACATTCAACTGCACATCAAAACGGACATTCAACCATGAAACGCCTGCACACCAACCAGATCTGCACCATGACCGAACTGCGCGAACCGCAGAAGGTCTTCGACCACGCAGGCGGCAAGCCCGTGGCGATCATGAAGAATTCCAAATGCATCGGCTACCTCGTCCCCGAGGAGGCGACCATGCAGGACGCTCCCCGTTATGCCACGATGGACGAGGTGATGGCCGCCTTCGAGGAGACGAAAGATCAGGCCCAACCGGTCCTCGACTACCTCAAGGATAAATGAGCTTCCGCCTCCTCACCCCCGCGCAAGTCGAAACCCTCCATGACCTGATCCTGAACCCCGGCGAGCTGCCGGGCCGGGCGCAGGACAAGTCCCTCGACGGGGCGCTCGCCCGCGTCGACAACCGCCTTGTCTACGGGATGATCGAGGACGTCTTCGACCTTGCGGCGGCCTATGCCGCGGCGATCTCGCAGGGCCATTGCTTCAACGACGGCAACAAGCGCACTGCCTACCGGTCGATGCTCATCTGCCTCAAGCTGAACGGCGTGACGCTCACCCACGAGACCGAGGAAATCGGCCAACAGATCATTGGCCTCGCCCAAGGCCTGATCGAGGAAGACGAAATGGCCCAATGGCTCCGCACAAAGTCTGGTGAATCCGGCCCCGCCTGACCACAACCTCTTCCCCCGTCCCGCCCGCTCTGTCATACTATCTTCAACAAACAAACCAAAGAGCAGCAGCATGGCCGACGACCTTCTCACCGCCACGGAGTCCTCCGACTACAACGCCGCCTCCATCGAGGTGCTCGAGGGGTTGGAGCCCGTCCGCAAGCGCCCCGGCATGTATATCGGCGGCACCGACGACCGCGCGCTGCACCACCTCGTGGCCGAGATTCTCGACAACTCGATGGACGAAGCCGTCGCCGGCCACGCCTCCCGCATCGAGGTCACGCTGCACGAGGATCATTCCGTCACAATCACCGACAACGGCCGTGGCATGCCCGTCGACGAGCACCCGAAATTCCCCGGCAAATCCGCGCTCGAGGTGATCCTCTGCACCCTGCACGCCGGCGGCAAGTTCTCCGGCAAGGCTTACCAGACCTCCGGTGGCCTCCACGGCGTCGGCGCCTCCGTGGTCAACGCCCTCTCCGATTCCATGATCGTCCAGGTCGCCCGCAACAAGGTGCTCTACGAACAGCGCTTCTCGCGGGGCAAACCCCAGGGCAAACTGGAACAGGTCGGCCAGGCCCCCAACCGCCGCGGCACCACCGTCACCTTCCACGCGGATGAGGAGATCTTCGGCTCCCACCGCTTCAAGCCGCACCGCCTCTTCCACTCCATCCGCTCCAAGGCCTATCTCTTCTCCGGCGTCGAGATCCGCTGGAAATCCGCCATCCCCGACGGCGACACGCCGATGGAGGCCACCTTCCACTTCCCCGGCGGCCTCAGCGACTTCCTCCGCGAAACCCTCGGCTCCGCCTCCACCTACGCCGAACGCCCCTTCGCCGGCACCGTCGACTTCCAGGAACGCTTCGGCACCCCCGGCAAGGTCGAATGGGCCATCAACTGGACCCCCTCGCGCGACGGCTTCCTGCAGAGCTACTGCAACACCGTCCCCACGCCCGAGGGCGGCACCCATGTCGCGGGCTTCTGGGCGGCCATCCTCAAGGGCATCAAGGGCTATGGCGAGCTGGTCAACAACAAGAAGGCCGCCAACATCACCCGCGAGGACCTGATGACAGGCGGCTGCGCCCTCGTCTCCTGCTTCATCCGAGAGCCCGAATTCGTCGGCCAGACCAAGGACCGCCTCGCCACCACCGAGGCCCAGCGCCTCGTCGAAAACGCCGTCCGCGACCATTTCGACAACTGGCTGGCCTCCGACACCAAGTCCGCCGGCGCCATCCTCGATTTCCTCGTCCTCCGGGCCGAGGAACGCCTCCGCCGCCGGCAGGAGAAGGAGACCCAGCGCAAGTCAGCCACCAAGAAGCTCCGCCTGCCCGGCAAGCTGGTCGACTGCACCTCCAACGCCCGCGAAGGCACCGAGCTTTTCATCGTCGAGGGCGACTCGGCCGGCGGCTCCGCCAAGATGGCCCGCTTCCGCCAGACCCAGGCGCTCCTCCCCCTGCGCGGCAAGATCCTCAACGTCCTCGGCGCAGCCAGCTCCAAACTCGGCTCCAACGCCGAGATCAACGACCTGACCCAGGCGCTCGGCGTCGGCCTCGGCTCCCGCTTCCGCATCGACGACCTGCGCTACGACAAGGTCATCATCATGACCGACGCCGATGTCGACGGCGCCCACATCGCCTCGCTCCTGATGACCTTCTTCTTCACCCAGATGCGGCCCCTCATCGACAACGGCCACCTCTACCTCGCCTGCCCGCCTTTGTACCGCCTGACCCAGGGCGCCAAACGCGTCTACTGCCTCGACGAGGCCGAGCGCGACGACTGGCTCGCCAAGGGCCTCGGCGGCAAGGGCAAGATCGACGTCTCCCGCTTCAAGGGCCTGGGCGAAATGGACGCCAAGGACCTCAAGGAAACCACGATGGACCCGGCCACCCGCAAACTCATCCGCGTCACCATCGACGAGGACGAACCCGGCGAAACCGGGGATTTGGTGGAGCGGCTGATGGGCAAGAAGCCGGAACTGCGGTTCCAGTACATCCAGGAGAACGCGCGGTTCGTGGAGGAGCTGGATGTTTGAGGGTAGGGTGGGTGCCAACCCACCTCCTACCGCCAACGCCCAAAGGTGGGTTGACACCCACCCTACGCCCCTCGTCTCTCTCCGAACTCACCATCCATCGGCGCGCCCCACTCGGAAGGCACACGCCCCAACCGGATATCCCGATGGATCGAGGAATACGGCCATTCAACCGCCTTCCCGACCAGACCGTGCTTCACCGGGTTCCCCCAGCAATACATCACATGCGCCCGAAAATCCCTCTCGTCCCTGATCTGGTGTTCCCAATACCGCCGCTGCCACAGGCCCCTTTCGCCCTTGGCGGCCTGGCTCCGGCTTCTCGCCCCCGATAGCCCCGTCCACTTGGTGAAACACGCCTTGATCTCCTTCCACCGCGTGGGGAAATCGCTGTCTTCCACTGGTAAAGCCCAGACCGAGTGCAGATGATCAGGCAAGATCACCATCGCTTCGATCTCGAAAGGACGCCTTGAACGAACGAAGCGCACCGCCGCCCGCAAATCCTCGATATGATCCGTCAGGACACAGGATCCGCGATCGGCAAGATTGACGGTAAAGAAATACGTGCCACCCGCAGCATAGGATCGTCGATAGTTTGGCATGAACAGACCATTGCCTGAGCTTGGTTAAAGAACAGTTATCGAGTGAAAAAGCTGAAACGCATCCCTGCGTAGGGTGGGTGCCAACCCACCGTTTTTGTCCGAAAGATTCACAACAGGTGGGTTATCACCCACCCTACCTTGAATCCCCCACGTCCACACGTCACATAATACTTACCCTCCGCTGCCACCTGCACCCCATGCTCAAACCCCTCTTCCTCCTCGCCGCCCTAGCCCTCACCGCCTGCACCCCCCTGCAGAATTGCACCTACAGCGCCACGCGCGATTTCCGCGCCCTCGAACACAACATCCGCGAAACCGAAGAGGCCCTCGCCCGCGGCTACCGCACCGAGCGGCGCACCGTCCCCCGCACCATCTTCACCACCTGCTACCGCCGCGACCCGGCCACGCAGAAGCCCATCGCCTTCCCGTGCCGCGACACCGTCTTCCGGACGGAAACCATCCGCATCCCCATCAACCGCGCCCGCGAGGCCCGCAAGCTGGCCGAATACCGCGCCGCGCTCCCCGCCGCACAGGCCCGGGCCAGCGCCGGCGTCCGCCAATGCCAGGCCACCTATCCCGAGGATGCCTGACCCGCGCCCCGTTGCGCTCCGCACGGCCCGTTAACCCCGCCTCCGCCGGTGAAAAACACCGACAAAATACCGACGTTATACCGACGTGATACCGACATGGCGTTTCGCCCTGGAATCAGCCCGTTAACCCCGATTCGCCCCTTCGCAACGCACCACGGCTGAATCTTCCCTCTACCCGCCCTGTTAAACCCTTGCTAACGTCCCGGACATGCGCTGGTTCATCCTCCTCTCCTGCCTGCTTCTCGTCTCCTGCGGCCGCCCCCTGACGCCCGCGGAAAAGAGCTTCGCCAAGCAGATGCACGGCGACACGATCAACGTCTCCCGCATCCGCCTCAACAACGGCGCCCTGATCGGAGAGACCACCTATCTCCGCCAGGCCCGCCCCCGCCTCGCCTGCCGCGAACGCATCCTGCCCGAGCCCACGACCCGCACGGTCACCGTCTCGCCTGCGGCTTTCGTGTTCAATAACAACATCTTCTTCGCCCGCGACTGGTACCAGCGCGACTACCTGCCTGAGTATCCCGAGAAGATCGACCTCGTCAGCGCCATGCTCTTCGCCCATGAAATCGTGCATGTCTGGCAATGGCAGAACCGGGCGAAAACCGGCTATTCGCCGCTCCGCTCCGCCGCCGAGCACTCGCGCTCCGACGACCCCTACCTCTTCGACATCACCACCAACGCGAACTTCCTCGATTACGGCTACGAACAGCAGGCCTCGATCGTCGAGGAATACATCTGCTGCGCCACGCTCGACCCCGACGCGCCACGCACCAAGCGCATCGCCGACATGCTCCGCGGCGCCTTCCCGATGAGCCGCCTGCATATCCCCGAAAAGGTGCTGATCCCCTGGAAAGACGCGGAAATCGAGGGGATCTGCCGCTAGGCCCTAACCCTCGGCCTGGATGCTCTCGAGATACACCATAAGGGCCGCCAGCGGCCGTGGCGTCGGCGTCAGAACCCCGTCGCCCGTGTCCACCGGCACCGTCTCGCCCTCCAGAAGAAGGCCGAATTCCGGCATCTCCTGCCCGGGCTGCGCGGCGCGCTCATACCCGTCGATCACGCTCAGCACGTGCGCCACGGGGAACTCCCCGCCCCGCTCCAGCCGCGTCAGGTCCGCCGGCCGCGGGTCGTAGGAGCTGGCCCACGGCCCGTCGCCCTTGCCCGACACCCCGTGGCACTGCACGCAGTTCTCCATGTAGATCGCCTGCCCTTCCGACGGCTGCGGCATCGACGGCGCGGCACAGGCCACGGCCACGCCCCCCAACAGCCCAAGGATAATCCAACGTGTCATGCCTGCCTCCTCGCTCCGGTTCCTGCCGGGTATTGTCAGTTGCTCCTGTTCTAGTCCGGCGGCAAACTCCACGTCAACGAGGGGAGAAAGCCCATGCGCAGCTTCGACCAGATTTTCGCCATCGCCGCCGAGCGGAAAGGCGGCCCCGACGCGCTCGAGGCGCAGCTCTCCAAGCCGAAATCCCCCGCCGACCTCGCCGCCATCCCCGATGATCGCTGGCTCGCCCAGATGTCGAAATCCATCTTCCAGGCGGGCTTCAACTGGAAGGTCATCGAGAACAAGTGGGAGGGCTTCGAAACCGCCTTCGACAGGTTCGACGTGGGCCGCTGCGCCTTCATGGACGACGAAAAATTCGACGCGCTCGTCGCCGACACACGCATCGTCCGCAACCCCATCAAGATCGCCACGGTCCGCGACAACGCCGCCTTCCTGCTGGAGTTGCGCGACGAGGGCGGGGCGGGCCCGGTGCTGGGCGGCTGGCCGTCCGACGACTACGCGTCGCTGCTCGACATGCTCAAGAAACGCGGGTCACACCTCGGCGGCAATGCCGGCCAGTACGCCATGCGCTTCATGGGCCGCGACAGCTATATCATGTCCCGCGACGTGGTCGCCCGCCTTGTCGCCGAAGGCGTGATCGACAAGCAGCCCACCTCGAAAACCGCAATGAAATCGGTGCAATCCGCCTTCAACACCTGGATGGACCAATCCGGCCGTTCCCTCACCGAGATCAGCCGCGTGCTCGCCATGTCCGTCTGATTGGGGGCCAGCCCCAAGACCCAGGCGCACCCCCGCCCTTCATCTTGCCAGAAATATTCCCGCCGGAGGCATCCGACAGCACGGCCGGACGCCTCCGCCGAACGGATCAGGCCAGCTTGCCCGCCAGCGCGTCGTCGATCAGTTTCACGGTTTCATCCACGCCATAAAGTGCGATGAACCCGCCGAAGCGCGGGCCTTGGCTTGCCCCAAGAAGCACCTCGTAAAGCGCCTTGAACCAGTCGCGCAGCGGGTCGAACCGGTCGCGCCCCACGGCATAGACCACCGATTGCAGCGCCTCGTCCTCGACCGGCCCGTCATAGGCGGCCAGCTGGTCGCGCAGCTCGGTGAGCGCCTCGCGCTCGGCCTCCGTCGGCGCGCGGTAGGTCTTCGCCGGCGCCACGAAATCCTCGTAATACTTCACCGCGAACCCGGCCGCCGCATCGAGGTCCGGGTGCGTCTCGGGGCTGGCATCGGGCGCGTAGCGGCGGATGAAACCCCAGAGCTGGTCCTTGTCATTCGCATGCGCGACCGAGGCGAGGTTCAGCAGCATCGCGAACGGCACCACCATCCGGCTTTCCGGCACGTCGCCGTTGTGGATGTGGTAGACGGGGTTCGCCACCTGCTGCGCCGCGTCCTGCCCGGGATAGGCCCGAAGCTGCTGGTGATACTCGTCCACCGCCCGCGGGATCACGTCGAAATAAAGCCGCTTCGCCGTCTTCGGCTTCTGGTACATGAAATACGACAGGCTCTCGGTCGAGGCATAGCTCAGCCATTCGTCGATCGAGATGCCGTTGCCCGACGACTTGGAGATCTTCTGCCCGTTATCGTCGAGGAACAGCTCGTAGGTGAAATGCTCCGGCGCCTTCCAGCCCAGGATCTCGCAGATCCGGTCATAGATCGGCGTGTTGGTCGAATGGTCCTTGCCATACATCTCGAAATCGACACCAAGCGCCGCCCAGCGGGCGCCGAAATCGGGCTTCCACTGCAGCTTCACGTTGCCGCCGGTCACCGGCAGGGTCCATTCCTTGCCATCCTCGTCGTCGAAGGTGATCGTGCCATCCTTGGCGTTCACCTCCTTCATGGGCACGTAAAGCACGCGGCCGGTCTCGGGATGCAGCGGCAGGAAGATCGAATAGGTCTGCTGCCGCTCTTCGCGCAAGGATTTCAGCATCACCTTCATCACGTCGTCATACCGCTCGGCAGCGCGCAAGAGCACCTCGTCGAACTGGCCGGTATTGTAGAACTCGGTGGCCGAGATGAATTCGTACTCGAACCCGAACGTATCGAGGAACCGGCGCAGCATGGCGTTGTTGTGATCGCCGAAACTGTCATGCGTCCCGAACGGGTCGGGCACCGACGTAAGCGGCTTCTGAAGGTGCTCTTTCAGCATCTCCTGGTTCGGCACGTTGCCCGGCACCTTGCGCATCCCGTCAAGGTCGTCGGAGAAACAGATCAGCCGGGTCGGGATGTCCGAGATCAGCTCGAACGCCCGCCGGATCATCGTCGTGCGCAACACCTCGCCGAACGTGCCGATATGCGGCAGCCCGCTCGGTCCATAGCCCGTCTCGAACAGCACGTACCCCTTCTCGGGCGGCGCCTTCTCGTACCGTTTGAGAACGCGGCGCGCTTCTTCAAAAGGCCAGGCTTTCGATGAGAGGGCGGCGTCGCGCAACTCTGACATTGGGGTATCTCCGGTTCATAAGCGTCGCGTATGCCTATACGCGAACGTCGCTCGGCTTCCTATTGCCGCCGGGCGGGACAGTCAATATTCTGCGCTGCAACAAGACCCCGGAAAGGACAACCCGTGTCAGAGCAAATCCCCCACCCCCTCACCCCGCAGGATTGTCTGGTCGCGGTGATGATCGCGGTCTCGGCCTCCGACGAGTCGATCCGCACGGCCGAGCTTCTGACGATCGAAAGCCTCGTCAACAACCTGCCGATCTTCGCCACCTACGATCTCGACCGGATGAAGGTCATGTCACAGATGGTGTTCGAACTGTTCTCCGAGGAAGACGGGCTCGACGCGCTGTTCGGGCTGATCCGCGAGAACCTGCCCGAGCGGCTGTTCGAGACTGCCTATGCGCTCTCCTGCGACGTGGCCGCCGCCGACGGGGCGCTAACGGAGAGCGAACTGCGCCTGCTCGAGGAAATCCGCTTCGAGCTCGATCTCGACCGCCTGCACGCCGCCGCCATCGAGCGCGGGGCGCGCGCCCGGCACATGACGATCTGAGTCTGCCGGGTTTCCTTACCGGCATTTCGCGTTTAACTGTGACAGACAGGCAACCGGAGGTGATCCCATGCGCTGCGTCTTCGTGAACATCCGCTGCAAGCCGGGCACGTCCTACCGCGTGGCCGAGGAAATCGCCCTGCGCGAGATCCATTCCGAGCTCTATTCGACTTCCGGCCCCTTCGATCTGCTGCTCAAGCTCTACGTTCCGGAACCAGAGGACGTGGGTCATTACATCAACGAGCACCTGCTCGACATCGAAGGCATCGAACGGACCGAGACGACCCTGACCTTCAAGGCGTTCTGAAGCCGCCCGGTTGGTGGGTTCGCACCCACCCTACGGGGGACCGGCGCGATTGTGACCTCACGCCCCGGGCCTGACCCGGGGCCTCTGGTGGTACAGGACGGGTGAGTGCCGCCGGCGTTGCGTAGGGTGGGTGCCAACCCACCACACCGGCCCGCCGCATTAACCCGCTCGACACCCTTTGCCCCGATACCCGCCTACGCGATGATCTCGAACTTCGTCACGTCGACCATCCCCCGGTCGGTGATCTTCAACGCCGGAATCACCGGCAGCGCCAGGAACGCAAGCTGCAGGAAAGGTTCCGTTAACTCCACGCCCAGCCCCTTCGCCGCATCGCGAAGGCCCACCAGTCGGTCGCGCACCACCTCGAACGGCTCCAAACTCATCAGCCCCGCCACCGGCAGCGCCAGCTCGGCCAGAACCTCGCCACCCCGCGTCACCACGAACCCGCCTTCCAGCTCGCTCAACCGGTTCGCGGCCAGCGCCATGTCCCCGTAATCCTGCCCCACGCAGACGATGTTGTGGTGGTCATGGCAGACGGTCGAGGCAATCGCCCCCGCCGTCATCCCGAACCCCCGCACGAAGCCCGTGGCGATATTGCCGTTCTTCCCGTGCCGCTCCACCACGGCAATCCGCGCCAGGTCGCGCGCCACGTCCGGCCGCTTGTCGCCATCGGCGATGGCAATCTCCTCGCGCAAATGCTCGGTGATGATCTTCCCTTCAAGGATCCCGATCACATCCGTCTCTTCCCGGTTGCCCGTCGCGCGGAAATCCTCGGCCTTCACCTTCGGCGCATTGACCGAGCCACGCCCCACCGGCGCAATCTCCTCCCTTGCCACGAAGGCCGCGTCATCCGCCACCACGCCCCCGCACAACACCAGCCGCGCATCGCACGCCTCAAGCGAGCCAAGCGCCACGATATCCGCCCGATACCCCGGCGCCACCAGCCCCCGGTCCTTCAGCCCGAACGCCTCCGCCCCGGAAAGCGACGCCGCCCGGTAGGCCGCCAGCGGCGAACAGCCCAGCCGGATCAGCTCGCGGATCATGAAATCCAGATGCCCGTGCTCGGCGATGTCGAGCGGGTTCCGGTCGTCGGTACACAGGCACATGTAAGGCGCCGTCACGTCGCTCAGCACCGGCTGCAACGCCTCCAGATCCTTGCTGACCGACCCTTCCCGGATCAGCACCCGCATCCCCTTGCGCAGCTTCTCCAACGCCTCCTCGGCACCGGTCGCCTCATGCTCCGTCCGGATCCCGGCGGCGCAATAGGCGTTCAGGTCTTTCCCCGACAGCAGCGGGCAATGCCCGTCCACATGCCCGCCCTCGAAGAGGCGCAGCTTGGCCATCGCACCCGGATCACGATGAATGACACCGGGATAATTCATGAACTCCGCCAGCCCGATCCCCGAGGCATGCCCCCGCAGCGGCGCCAGATCTTCCGCCTCGATCCGCGCGCCGGCGGTCTCCATATCCGTCGACGGCACGCAGGACGACAACTGAACACGGATATCCATCACCGTCTGCTCGCTCGCCTCCTGGAAATACCGGATCCCCTCCACCCCGATCACGTTGGCAATCTCGTGCGGGTCGCAGATCGCCGTGGTCACCCCCCGCGGCGCGACACAGCGGTCGAACTCGAACGGCGTCACCAGCGAGCTTTCGATATGCAGGTGCGTGTCGATGAACCCCGGCACCAGCACCAGGCCGCTGACATCGATCACCTCGCGCCCCTCGTAATCCTCGCCGATCCCGACAATCCGGTCGCCACAGATCGCCACGTCGCCCTTCACGCGCGTCCCGGTCACCAGGTCGAACACCTCGCCCCCGCGCAGAACCTTGTCCGCCGGTTCGTCCCCGCGCCCCTGCGCGATGCGTGTCTCCAGATCGGCCATGTCCACTGCTCCTTCTTGGTCCCGCGATGTTGCCTGTTTCGTCCCGCCCCGCCAATGCCGCATTTTTCCAACGGTCAACCCCTTTGAGCCCTCTCGCGCCTTCCTTGGCAAGAACCCGCGTGCTAAGGTCCGGTAAAACAAGACGATGCGGGCAGACAATCGGGATGACAGCCAAAGACAGGCGGGACGAGATGCCGGTCCTCGTGGTGGACCTCGACGGAACCCTGATCCGGTCCGACTCGCTCTATGAAACCTTCTGGGCGGGCATGGCCGAGGACTGGGGTACCGCCCTGGCCGCCCTCCGCGCCCTGACCAGCGGGCGCGCGGCGCTCAAGAAATCCATGGCCGGCCGCACCGTGCTCGAGCCCGAGCACCTGCCCTACAACACCGTCGTGCTCGACTACATCCGCGACTGGCGCGCCAATGGCGGTCGCGCGGTTCTGGTCACCGCCGCCGATGGCAGCATCGCCAGCGCGATCTCCGATCACCTCGGCCTGTTTGACGAGGCGCATGGCTCGGATGGCCAGCACAACCTCAAGGGCGCGGCCAAGGCCCGCTTCCTCGAAGAGCGCTACGGCGCCGGCGGCTTTGCCTATATCGGCGACAGCGCGGCCGACCTGCCGGTGTGGGATGCTTCGGCCAAGTCGGTCTCGGTCGATGCCTCGCCCGCCCTGCAACGACAGGTCGCGGCACAGGGCGGCGACAGCGAACACCTGCGAAGCGGCACGAAATCCGGCTACCTCGCCGCGCTGCGCCCGCACCAGTGGCTCAAGAACGTGCTGGTCTTCGTGCCCCTCGTCGCGGCGCAGTCCTTCACCGGGCTGCACATCCTCAACACCATCCTCGCCTTCGTGGCCTTCAGCCTCGTCAGTTCCAGCGGCTATCTCCTCAACGACCTGATGGACCTGCGCGCCGACCGCGCCCACCCGCGCAAATGCAAGCGCCCGCTGGCCGCGGGCCGGGTGCCCATCGCCCACGGCACGGCGATGATGCCGCTGCTGCTGCTGGCCGGGCTGCTGACGGCGTTCATCGCCGGGCCGAACCTTCTGGGCGTGATCTTCGGGTATTTCGTGCTGACCACGGTTTACTCCACCTGGCTCAAGCAGCGCGCCGTGGCCGATATCGGCACGCTCGCAGGGCTCTACACCCTGCGCATCATCGCCGGCGGCGTTGCCACCGGCCTCGGCCTCTCGGTCTGGCTGCTCGCCTTCTCTATGTTCTTCTTCTTCGCGCTGGCGGCGGTCAAGCGGCTGGCCGAGCTGGTCGACCTCGAGAAACGCGGCATCCGCACCGCCAAGCGCCGCGGCTACCACGTCGAGGACGCGCCGCTCATCTCGCAGATGACCACGGCCTCGGGCTACATCTCGGTGCTGGTCCTCGCGCTCTACGTGAATACGAACGCGGTGCAGCAGCTTTACACCGCGCCCTGGCTGCTCTGGGGCATCTGCCTCGTGCTGATGTACTGGATCAGCCGCGTCGTGCTGGTCACGCATCGCGGCAAGATGGATGACGACCCGATCGTCTATGCCCTGCGCGACCGCACCAGCCTGTTCTGCATCCTTCTGGTCGGGGTCTTCGCCGGCGGAGCCTCGGTGCTGTGAGCCGCGGCACACTCATCCTGCGCTATGCCGGTTTCGCGGTGATCGCGGTGCTGGTCAACCTCGCGACCCAGCGGCTGGTGCTCGCCATCGGCTGGCCCAGCCCGGGCATCGGGCTGGCCGCCGCCATCGCGGCAGGCACGGCCACCGGGCTCGTGGTCAAGTACCTGCTCGACAAGCGCTGGATCTTCTACGACACCCAAGGCGGGCTCGCCAATCACGGCCGGAAATTCGCGCTCTACACCACCATGGGGCTGATCACCACGGCGGTCTTCTGGGGCACGGAAACCCTGTTCTGGCTGCTCTGGAAAACCCACGCCATGCGCGAGGCGGGCGCCGTCATCGGCCTCGCCATCGGCTATATCACCAAGTACCAGCTCGACCGCCGCTTCGTCTTCGCGCCCGGCGCCCGGGCGGAGGCGGCGGAATGAAGCTCTCGGGCTGGGGCCGCTACCCGGTGGCCGACTGCACGGTGACCGCCCCCCGCACGCCCGAGGCACTGGCCGGGGCCCGCAGTAACGGCCCGCTCATCGCACGCGGCAATGGCCGCGCCTATGGCGACAGCGCCATGAACGAGGATAACACCGTCTCGATGCGCCATTTCAACCGGCTCATCGCCTTCGACGACACCACCGGCCAGCTCACCGCCGAGGCGGGCGTCCTGCTGGGGGACGTGATCGACGCATTCCTGCCGCGCGGCTGGTTCCCGGCGGTCACGCCCGGCACCAAGTTCGTCACCCTGGGCGGCATGGCGGCGGCCGACGTCCACGGCAAGAACCACCATCTCGACGGCGGCTTCGGCAACACCATCGACTGGCTGGACATCATGGGCCCCGACGGCAACGTCACCCGCTGCTCACGCGAGGAAAACACCGAGCTCTTCGACTGGACGATCGGTGGCATGGGCCTGACCGGCGTGATCCTCCGGATGGCGATCCGCCTGCGCCGCGTCGAAACCGGCTGGATCCTCCAGCACGCGCACCCCGCCCCAAACCTCGCCGCCGCGATGGAAGCGTTCGAAGCGGCCCCTGACGCCCCCTATTCCGTCGCCTGGATCGACTGCCTCAGCACGGGCGAGCATCTCGGCCGCTCCATCGTCATGCTAGGCGAGCATGCCTCCCTCGACCGCCTACCGAACCGCTTCCGCCAGGTCCCCTTCGGCCCTCCGCCCGGCCGCAACCGCACCGTGCCCTTCAACCTCCCCGGCTTCGCCCTCAACCGCTGGACGGTGCGCGCCTTCAACGCCGCCTATTACCGCATGGGCCTCCGCAACGCCGGCACAAGCTACGTGCCGTGGGACACCTACTTCTACCCGCTCGACGGCATCCTCGGATGGAACCGCATCTATGGCCGCCGCGGCTTTCTCCAGTTCCAGTGCGTCCTGCCCGACGACACCGCCCGCGCCGGGCTCAAAGCCCTGCTCACAACCATCGCCGAGACAGGCCAGGGCTCCTTCCTCGCCGTCCTCAAGAAGATGGGCCCCGAGGGCGGCCGCTTCTCCTTTCCCATGCCCGGCTACACGCTGGCGCTCGACTTCCCCGTTTCCGACAAGGTGCTTGAACTCATGGAACAACTCGACCGGATCACCCTCGATCACGGCGGCCGCTTCTACCTCGCCAAGGATGCGCGCCTCACCGCCCACATGCTCCACGCCACCGACCCCCGCGCCGGCGCCTTCGCCGCCATGCGCCGCGAGACCGGCGCCGATACCGGCTTCGCCTCGATGCAATCCGAAAGGCTGGGGCTATGAGCGCCGGTCCGGTCCTGATCCTCGGCGCCCGGTCCGATATCGGCATGGCCATCGCCCGTGCCTATGCCGCCGACGGCCACGCCATCCAGCTCGCCGCCCGCAACGCCGACACGCTCGAGCCCGAGCGCAACGACATCGCACTGCGCCACGGCACCGACGTCACCCTGCACGAGCTCGACGCGCTCGACTACGACAGCCACGATGCCTTCCTCGACAGCCTCCCCGCCCTGCCCGACATCGCGGTCTGCGCCGTGGGGTACATGGGCGAACAGCCGGAAAACGAGGCCGACATGCACGCCGCCCGCCTCGTGATGCGCTCCAACTTCGAGGGCCCCGCCAACCTGCTCGCGCTCCTCGCCAACCGGTTCGAGGCCCGCGGCTCCGGCACGCTCATCGGCATCAGCTCTGTCGCCGGCGACCGGGGCCGCGCCACCAACTACGTCTACGGCTCCGCCAAGGCGGGCTTCACGGCGTTCCTCTCGGGCCTGCGCAACCGGCTGGCAAAGAAGGGCGTCCACGTCATGACCGTCAAGCCCGGCTTCGTAGCCACCAAGATGACCGAGGGCATGGACCTGCCCGAGAAGCTGACCGCCGACCCCGACAAGCTCGCCCGTTCCGTCCTGCGCGCCGCGAAAAGGCGGCGCAACATCATCTACGTCAAACCGGTCTGGTGGCTGGTGATGCTGATCATCCGCAACATCCCCGAGGCGATCTTCAAGAAGCTCAGTATCTGACGGCTACTGCTGCGCGAGTTGCGCGGCGGCACCCAGCGTGCCCCGCCCGATCATCGCATCGAGCGCCCCGGTATACAGCCCGCGCTCCTGCAGGATCGTCTGGAAGTTCAGCGCCGTCTCCCGGTCCCAGCGCGGCGTGTACCCGTTCACCGTGCCGCGCAGCTCGTCCACCCGCAGGTCGCCCGTCTCCAGCGCCGCGATATACAGCTCCGCCGCGCGCACCGGGTCATACTCTACCCCGTCGCCCTGTTCGTACATGAAGCCCAGCTCGTTCATCGCCTGCGCATCGCCCTTCTCGGCGGCGCTCTGCACCCATTTCAGCCGCACTTCCGGGTCGTCGAACACGCCGTCGCCCTCGTAGAACGCCTTCAGCGCCGCCTCGGCCTCTGCACTGCCCTGCGCGGCGGCCTTCTCGTACAGCTCGGCGGCCTTGATCGGGTCTGGCAGGTCAAGCTTCCGCGCCAGCCGGCCCGGAACGCTGCGCGGGTTCATGTAAAGCTCGGCCAGCCGGAACTGCGAGAAGTGATAGCCCGCATCGGCCGAGTCCGTCAGCAATTCGAGCATCCGGTCGAAATCCTGCCGAACACCCCGGCCAAGCTGGTACATGATCGCCAGCGTCGACATCGCCGGTATATCGCCGCCATCGACGGCCTTCTGGTACTCGGCCACCGCGCGCTTGTGATCCTCCCGCACCGGGCCGATCCCGAAATTGTAATAGTCGCCCAGCTTGGTATGCGCGGCCGCGACACCTGCCTCGCCTGCCATCCCGAACACCTCGAGCGCCCGCTCGTGCACGCCCTCGCGCTGCATGATCACGGCAAGGTGGAACATCGCATCGGCATCCGGCTCGGCCCCGATCACGGCGGCCTCGCAATGCGGGCGGGCGGTGCCCAGCGTGCTGAAATAGGTGTTCAGCGCCTCGCGGCTGACCGGCGCGCCGGCATCCGGTGTCCCGGCAATTTCGGCACAGGCCTCCGCCGCGGATTGCGCGAAACCGCCGTCCGGAACCGTCGCCGCCCCCAGCATCGCCGTCGCTGCCGCTATCCCCAGTGTCACACGCCGCATGTCAAATCCCTTTTCAAAACATGACCGAACAAATTCATCAGGGCCAAGGCCCTCTGCCATATACCGATCAAATTGCCAGCCCTTCCGGCAAAAAGCTACTGGTCATTGCAGCGCAGATTGTCGTCACGACCGAAACAATGCCGCCGGCCTGCCCTGGCTTTCCCCGCGATCCGGCACAGTGCCGGCAAATGGCCGCGAAGCCTTGCCATTATGGGCGGGTTCCTGCCGTTTGACGTGGCGTCGAGACACCAACGTTGACCGGTTTATTGAAGCGTCAATTAATCGCTTCTAAGGGACAGTGCATGACAACCGAATCTGCAAACCAGCCGGAAACTTCGATGCCGCGCGATTTGCCCCGTCGTGCTGCGCCGAAAGGCGCGGCGATCGTCGGGGTCTATCTGCTGGGCATGACCGCCATCGCGGCCAGCGCCTACACGCTGCGCGACCAGGTTTTCACTGCACCCGCCATCGTCTCCGAAATCACCGACAGCCTGCCCCTGCCCGATGACCTCGCCGACCTCGATGTCGCGCCCCATCTCGGGCTCCTGTCCCGCCCGGCCGGCACGTCCGAGGCACCGAAAATGGCCTCGCTCAGCGCGCCCGACGCGCGCCTGACCGATGATCTCTTCTCGCCGCTGTCGCGCATTTTCGCGGGCAAGCCCTCGGTCACCCCGCCCGATCGGCCCGCCTTCGGACAGGAACCCTCGCTCGAAATCCTGCCCGACGGGACCGAGATCGCCGAACCGCTCGAGCTTGACGCGCTCACGCCGGCGGAACCGGGCATCGTCACCGCCTCCCTGCGCCCGCGCCTG
>Ga0189287_100264_pt1 | contig 17672 bp, 17 predicted proteins | sample UW86minimetaG_FD_130319 | JGI IMG/M metagenome (GOLD analysis project Ga0189287, IMG submission 130319) | Marine microbial communities from the Costa Rica Dome - UW86 mini metaG | ecosystem: Environmental > Aquatic > Marine > Oceanic > Photic zone | place: Costa Rica: the Eastern Pacific... | reverse complement strand
GCCCCCCAAGTGCGAACGCCGTAAAGGCGCGTTTTCCTTTTAGACCGCCTTCACCATAGACCCGTTTACCACCGTAAAATGGACCGGAAATAAAAACCCGCTCAATCCAGCCTTTAAGAATAGCCGGCGTGCCAAACCAGTGTAGAGGAAACGTAAATCCGAGCGTATCCGCAGCGAGCACTTTATCAATCTCAGATGCAATATCGGGCGCAATGGTGCCTTGTTTCCAGTTATGACGTTGCTCAAGCGCGTACGTCAGATGGTCTGGATCTTTGCGCTCACCGAAATCATCAGCGGAGACAACAGGATTGAAATTCATCGCATAAAGATCAGAGAGCGTAACCGTGTGGCCTTGCGCCTCTAGCGTTTTGATAATGACGTCGCGCATACTTGCCGTGAATGATGTTGGCGACGGATGCGCATGAACAAGATGGATTTTCATGATCTGAGTAAGCCAACGGTTACAAGTTTGGTCAAGCCCGGGACGACGGCATATCATCCAAAAATTTCGCTATGCCCGCGCAGGCGGAAACTAGGTCTGTTTCAATGATAAGAAGGCAGGAGAGGGCGAAGGTCAAAGTCCCTCATGGGATTCTGACCACGCTGCAACCGCAACCATATGATCCACACGATGTTCCAGATTGGTTAAATAGGAATCAATTTGGCTCCCCGCGTCACTTGAAAACAGCGTCATCCGACCCGTGTGTTTGAGCAGCAACAACCCCGATGTATGCGCAAAGAACGCCGACGTCTCATGCTCAGCAATGTTGTCGTCCAGTCCCATTTCCATAAGCGCATGCCGAAACGGTGCCAGCGCCCACAACAACTTTTCATTCAAGTCCTGGTCGCGCACTGAGCCCAATCCATAAGGGCGCATGCCGCCGCGAAAAAGATAGAACCCCAAATCCAGATCGCGAGGGTTCTCTGCGTAAAAGTCGAAGAACGCGCGCCCTGCCAAATACATCTGATGCTTTGGGTTTCGCGCGTCCGCAATCGACGTTGTGACACGAGCAACAAGCAGGTCTAGTGACTGATCGAGAAGGGCTGCGTAGATATCTTCCTTGGAGGCAAAGTGAAAATAGATCGCGCCCGGCGTATATCCGGCTTTCTTGGCGATGGCGCGGATGGACGCACCTTCAATGCCGTCTTCTTCGAATATCGCGCGGGCGGCATCCAGAATGAGGGACTGCTTCATTGTTGAAACAGCAGCCTGACGGGCATCGGTATTCGTCTGCGGCATCGAGTTTCCAATCGTTCCTAGAAACATAGTCTTAGTCAAAAAACATAATAATTCAACATTGATTTATTATTTAAACACTGTTTAAATTTGCAAGTAATGTTTCTTCAAGAAGGGAGCACTCGGACATTGGCGACACTCAAGACTAGATCGCTCACGCCAACTTTTGGTGCAGAAGTCTCAGGGATTGACCTGTCTAGAGACATCAGCGCGATGGATCAGATGGTCATCAAGGACCTTTGGGCGGAGCATCAATTGCTGTTGTTTCGGGGACAGACCTTGGAAGAAACAGACCTCGTCCGCACCAGCCGCTACCTCGGCGATCTCGAAATTCATATCCGACGGGAATACCTATCCGAAGAAAATCCTGAGGTCCTTCTGGTATCCAACATCAAGAAAGATGGCCGTCCTGTCGGCATCCTCTCTGATACAGAAGTCGGTTGGCATTACGATCAGATTTATCTGCCGCGTCCGGCTGTAGGTTCCATGCTAATGGCCGTGAAACTACCATCCAGCGGTGGACAAACGTCATTTGCCGATATGACAGCAGCATACGAGGCTTTGCCAGATGACATTAAGTCTAAAATAGAGGGCACGAAGGCCGTCCAGTCGTACGAAGCTTTTAACGCTCAATTCAGTGTCGCGACCAACAAGACACAAAAGAAACAATCACCAGATATCGAGCAACCGCTTGTTCGCACGCATCCCATCAGCGGGCGGAAGGCGCTCTATATCTGCCCGGGTATGACGACACAGATTGTCGGTATGAGCGCGCAGGAAAGCTCAAAGATGCTCAATACCTTGTTCGACTGGAGCGTACGTCCGGAGTTCGTCTATACTCATGACTGGCAAATGGGAGATGTCCTGCTTTGGGACAATGCCTCAACCATGCACCGCCGTGAACCTTTTGACGGTAACGACGAACGCTTAATGAAACGAACAACAATCCTGCCACCTGAGAATCTTGCTGTGCCATTTTAGAGTCTAAACGAAAGTTACTTACGATGACTGACACCCCCAAACCACTCAGCGGTATCCGAGTCCTCGATATTGCCAGCTTTATTGCTGCACCCTTTGCTGCATCGATTATGAGCGAGTTCGGTGCTGAGGTGATAAAGGTCGAACAACCCGGCGCTGGAGATCCCTGGCGGCGTTATGGAACCAAAACGGCGCTCGATGATTGCTCGCTGGCATGGCTCACCGAAGCCCGAAACAAACGTTCAATCACACTCAATCTTCGCGAAGCATCCGGCGCTAATATATTCAAGAAACTCGTTAAAGATGCGGATGTAGTCTGCGAAAATTTTCGACCGGGCACGCTGGAGAAATGGGGGCTTGGCTGGGATATTCTCAAAGAAATTAACCCTAAACTAGTTATGTTGCGGGTTTCGGGATACGGCCAGACGGGCCCCTACAAGGATCGCCCGGGGTTTGCGCGTATTGCCCATGCTTATGGTGGCCTTACATATCTTTCCGGTATCCCTGGTGAAATCCCGGTAACGCCCGGCTCAACCTCACTCGGAGACTATATGACCGGCATGTATGGCTGTATCGGCGTGATGATGGCGCTGCGCCACAGTGACGCGACCGGGCAGGGGCAAATGGTCGATTGCGCCCTATACGAAAGCATCTTTAGGGCATTGGACGAGATTGCGCCCCGTTATCAGGTGGACGGTTTTGTTCGCCAGCCCGAAGGCACGGGCACGGTCAACGCGTGTCCACATGGCCACTTTCCAGCGGGTGATGAGAAATTCCTGGCGATTGCATGCACCACAGACAAAATGTTTGAGCGTCTGACAATTGCCATGCAGCGCCCTGATTTGCTTGAGCGATTTGGCGAACAGGCAAAGCGACTTGCCGGTCGCGAAATTGTCTTGGCCGAAGTCGAAGCCTGGACCAAATCCATGAGCCGCGACGATGTTATTGAAGTCTGCACGGTAAACGGTGTGCCGGCAGGGGCAATAAACTCAATTGAAGATATTTTCAATGATCCACACATCAAAGAACGCGGCACCATGACCAGCGTCAATGTGCCGGGAATTGGCGATGTCATCGTCCCCGCGGCACTACCCCGTCTTTCCGAGACACCAGGCGAGGTCAGAACTCTCGGCCCCACCTTGGGCGAGGCGAATGACATGGTCTATGGCGAATGGCTGAACCTGAGCGCCGAAGAGCGCGAACAACTGAAAAACGACGGTGTCATTTAAACCACCATTACCGGAGACTTTATCGATGAGAGACCACGCCAACCGCACATACCTGTTCACGCCTGGCAATCACCCAAGGCGCGTCGAAAAGGCTCTCAGCCTCGACACAGACGTGGTGATCCTTGATCTGGAGGATGCCGTGGCGGTCGCTGAGAAAGTCGCGACCCGGGATATCGTTCGCGAGACACTTGCCAAGCCCCGAGACGTCGCGGTGTTTGTCCGCGTGAATGCCTATGACACAACGTTCTGTTATGGCGATATCTGCGCCGTTGTATGTCCAGACCTAGACGGAATCATGTTGCCCAAGCTGGAGAGCGTCGAGGATCTGAAATCGGTTGAGTGGCTGATTGCAAACCTTGAGCGCGAACAGGGCATGGACGTCGGCACCATCGATCTGTTGCCAATCATTGAAACCGCCAAGGGCGCTGCGAATATTCGCGACATGGTGCAGGCAGGTTCACGCGTGAAGCGGTTTGCCTTCGGGGCAGGGGATTACACCCGCGATCTCGGCATGGATTGGTCAGTTGGCGAAAGTGAGTTGCTGCCGATCCGCTCTGAAATGGTTCTGGCATCGCGCCTGGGTGGGCTCGAGCCACCGATTGATACGGTCTTCATTCACATCAAAGATCACGATGCGTTTGCGGCATCGTGCGAAACGCCCCGCGCGCTGGGCTTTCAGGGCAAGCTCTGTATTCATCCGGATCAGGTTGATCCCGCCAATGCGGCGTTTACGCCGACAAAGGATGCTGTCGCATGGTCAGAGAAAATCGTTGCTGCTTTTGAAGAAGCAGAAAAAGCAGGCGTCGCCTCTATTCAGGTCGATGGCTACTTCGTCGATTATCCGATTGTCGAGAAGGCGCAGCGCACGGTTGACCTTGCAAACGTACTCAGAAATCTCGGTAAATTCTAATAAGGGAATGCAAACATGATCAGTTCACTTCAGGAATACCGGGACAGCCTGCGCCAGTTTAATCCGCGCGTGTTTATCGATGGCCGACGTGTTGAAAGCATCGCAGACGAACCGATGTTGCAGCCCGGGATTAACGCCATCGGCGTCACGTACGACATGGCGTCTGATCCATCACTTGCGCCCTTGATGAAAGCCGTCGAGCAGGAAACCGGCAAAACCGTCGACCGGATGGTCCAAATCGACCGCACAACGGACGACCTGCTGGCCAAGCTCGAAGCCGTCCGGATGATGTGTCGGGAGTCCGGTTGCTCGCAACGATATCTCGTCCACGATGCCTTCAATGGCCTCTATCAGGGCACCAAGCGATGCGATGCGGAAGAGGGCACAAACTACTTTGAGCGCTTCCGTAACTTCATGATTGAGACCCAGGAAAATGGTTACAACTACGCCATTGCGATGACAGATGCGAAGGGCGATCGCTCGAAGAAACCGCATCAGCAAAGCGTTGCGGACACCTATGTTCACGTGGTCGAAGAGCGCGCCGACGGGATTGTGATTTCCGGCACAAAGGCCATCGTTACATCTGCACCTTATGTCCATGGGTTCCTCGTCATGCCGTGCCGGGCGATGACGCCTGAAGACAAGGCCTTTGCCGTGTGTGGCGTGGTGCCGCTTGATGCCGAAGGGGTGACGATTGCGTGTCGCCCCGCAGGGCGTCCCGGCGAGGACGCGGCCGTATTCTCAAAGCGATATGGCCAGACGACCGGCGTCGTTATGTTCGACAACGTATTTATTCCGCACGAACGTGTGTTCCTGAACGGCGAGACCGAACACTCGGAACACATCACCCGCAACTATGCGACCCACCACCGCCATTCATGCATTGCCGCCCGCGCGGGTTTTGGAGATTTATTGATCGGTGCCGGTGCACTGATGATCGAGGCCAACGGGCTTGATCCGGAACGCCATAGTCATCTTCGCGACGATATGGTTGAGCTAATAAAAATCGTCGAGGGCTTCTTTGCGACGGGTGTCGCGGCGTCCACATATGGCCAGAAGGACGGCTCGGGCAACATCATGCCGGAACCCGTGTTTTCGAACATCGGCAAGCTTCTCATGGCGACACAGATTTATGATATGCATCGCCTGGCGCACACGGTTTCAGGCGGCTTGATTGTTGCGCTGCCGGGGCCTGATGAAGACCACAACCCGGAGACAGCAGGCGTGCTCAGTGACGTATTGCAGGCTAATCCAAACATTCCAGCCAGCCAGCGATTGCAAACGTCTCGCTTGATGGAAGACCTGACCGCGTCGCATCAGGGTGGATGGTACTCGGTGATCTCACTGCACGGTGGCGGCTCCCCTGAGGCGATGAAACGGGAAATCTGGCGCAACTATCCGGTTACGGAAAAGAAAGAGATCGTTCAGCAATTGATGGACCGCGACCTGATGGAGCGCGCCGACGGCAAACCTGCCGACCGTCAACCCGGACGGTGCTGCACGGTTGGATGCCGGGTGCCGGATTTTTTGCTCGAAGGCGATTTGGCAAAGAAATCAGCCGCGGAGTAGGGCGTTGGGTTTGATCGCATAATACTGCGGATACAATCTATCAATTACACCCGTCACCCCGGCAAAGGCCGGGGTCCAGTATGCGGCGTTCAGGATTCCGGCCGACGCCGGAATCACGAGATTGGTATCTGCGGATTACCCAGACGCGTCACTCAGGGAGCGAGTTCTTCTGACAGAAGGTCGAAGATAGCACGGATTCGTGCATTGGTTTTGAGCTCACGATGCGCGACAAGCCAGACCGGAATATCAACTGTGATTTCATTGGGAAGTATGACCTCAACCTCAGGCGTAACATCTGCCAGGTCTTTAAACATAACCGCAAGTCCAGCGCCACTTTTGACTAACTCCCAGATCGCGACACCACTATTTGCAATGATGCTAAATTGCTCTGGTTCGACGGGCACACCTAATTTCGTAAGCATTTGGAGAACACGGCCAGAAGTGTCGCCAAAAAAAATAGTCCTCTCGTTGAAATCGTTGATTGTTGCGGGGCGGCCAATACGGTCCAGATAAGCACTCGCGCCAAACAGATTTCCTTTAGTCGTCCGTAACCGCTTCGCAAACAAATCTGGATGTGCAGGCTCAATATTGCGGATTGCGATATCAGCTTCGCGGCGGCGCAAATCCTGTATCTCGTTGGATGAAACTATCTCGATTTGGACTTCCGGATAGGACAGTTGAATACGTTCCAGAATAGGCGGAAGGATATATGCACAAAAAACATCATTGGCGGTGATGCTGACGGGGCCGGCGATTGTCTTGTCTTGCCCCAACGCCGATAGGCTGAGCTGGTTCGCGGCATCGTTCATCACTTTTACATGCTCTACCAACGCAAGCCCGTTATCGGTTAGTGCCAAAGATTTCCCGATTCGATTAAAGAGCAAAAGACCCAAGTCAGACTCTAACGCAGCGACATGTCGTCCAACAGTTGGTTGGGACAACCCTAAACGGGCGGCAGCACCCGAAAATGACCCTGTTTCAGCGGTGGCTAAAAACGCTTGCGCTTGAGACCAATCGAATACGGATGCTCTGTTTCTCATTCATAATTGAATATCATAAGTACGGATTATGGCAATTTATAATTCGTTTATGAATGGATATAAGATGTGCATGCCCGGTCTTGAAAAATAGGCAGGCGTACTCCGACCCAGGTGTTATTCGCAAAACAAGAGCAATCGAGCGGACTTTTGGCGAAAGCTTTTAAAAAGGAATGTGGCATTTCGGGATTATCATCTTGCAAACAAGGAATTCACTATGATCCGAAAAATTACGGCTATTTTACCAATCTTCATTCTAAACGGGTGCGGCTGGGGAGACGCGATTCATGACGCCAATGCGGGAAAAGAACAATACAAGGCATGTATTCTCAATCATATAAAAAGCCATTCAACCAGCTCCAGCGATAGCAAGCTAACTAAAGAGAAAGCCACTGAGCGTGCCATTTCTGCTTGTAAGAAACAGGAAGACGCTTACGTCGTGGTAATGGCAGATTTGGCGATGACAATAACAGGGAATATTGCACCCCGAGAAAAATTTTTATCCGATCAGGAAGCTAAATTGCGCGATGATCTGCGAGAAATAGCGGCCAGTCTTGTTGAACAGGAGTTATAGCGCCCCGTGTGCGGATCCGACCGGGTTTGATTTAGCCATACCCAGGAAAAGACGACGGACGGCTATCCGCTATTTCTTTTTGCGCTTTTTAGCGAGTTTTTCTTGCGCAATTCTAGCTGCCGCCAGTTTGTCCGCCGTCTCTTTAACTTTCCGACGCGCACGCAGTTTGGCCTTTAGCTCAGTCCGGTCTGATAGAGACTGCTCTTTCTCTGCTAACGCATTTACAGCTCTCTTTTGCACAGCCTCGAACTGCTCCTCTGCTATCCGCGTACCCGATTTTTTCTTCATCATTTCTCTGAATACATCACGTACGAGATTTATTGAGACGCCCGGCGCATGCACTGACAACAGACTGTGTCTCACTGTTTTCACCGTCCAAAATCGTTGTATAGGTGCGGGCTAATTCTTCTCTCTTCTCACGTATTTCTGTTTGGTACCCCTGAAGGTCAATAGTGCTATTTGCCTCTTTGAGTGATTGCTCGGCCCGCGTTGCACAAATCTGTGCTTGTACTGATACGTTGGCTTCATGCATTGCGATACCCATTTTCGAAGCGGTCACAACCCAGCCATTTGCAAAACTGAGGATAGCGATAGCAATGACGCCGATGACGGCGCCAGCGGCGAAGGGGATAGAATTATTTGGTAATTGCATTGGTATTCCTTTTATTTTTTAAAGCAGTCGTGCGTGCCCCAACACTCCGTACGAAGCCGTTGGTTCATGCACGAAAATTGGATTTCGCGTAATCGTAAGAACTCGTAGTTTTCTGAGAGTTCGAGTCGTACCGAGTGAAGAAAGCGCCGTGTCCGAAATATACCTTAAGGCTTGGCTGTGCCTTTTTCGGCCAAAGGCTTCTCGATGTCAGGACCAAACACTTTGTCTTTTTGGTCGGGCGCTGGAGTTACGGGTTTATCAGTCTTTGTCGCATTTTCGGATTTAGAAAATTTTGCAAATGACATAATTGAATGAACTTCCGTTAAAACGGAAAAAATATTCCGTTATGTACTGAAATGGTATTGGTTTACCCAAAGCGCAATGATCCGAAGATAATAAATAGTACACCTACATCTTTTGATTGTTCGGTAGCGCACATTGCCAAACTATGACAACGGTCAGAACAAGCATATTTCCTATACTTGTTTGGCCAGCGATCCCTTATATTTTTATATAGCGTGTTATCGTTGTTAAATAGTGTTACTTAATAGTTTGTGCCTTGATGAGATGTTCATCTAGAGGCCTGACTATTCTTAGCGATTCTATACACACTGCATACTCTCCTTAAAATTTTAAAGGGGGTGAGTATGCCATTTTGCACCCAGACGACTCATCGTGGTCACGCATTTGTCCTCACATACTTAAAGTGAAGATGCGTCCAGAGAAGACTCGTGCCTTCTACAATGACGCGATGACCGTAGGCTTGCTCAACAAAGCCTAATAAAGGAGTTTTAATGCCCACATCTACACAGCCCGTGCTGCCCGAAACGATCAGCACAATACTGCATCCTGCTGCTTTGACTAAGTTCAAGGCGATACCACCCCAAGATCAACAATTTAGAAAGCCAACAAGTTCAACAGCCATTGTATATTGTGAAGCAAACTTCGGACTAATAGACGGCAAGACAGCAAATGGCTTAGTCAGATACTCGGAAGCATACGAAATAATCTCCGTTATCGATAGTAAGCTAGCGGGCCAGGACAGCGGCATTGCACTTGGAGAAAAACCAAATGCAATACCAATATTTAGCGACCTCGCCGAAGCCTTAGTCCATGCCAAGACAATTCCGAATTTCTTCATATACGGCATGGCACCATCAACAGGTATGTTGTCGGCGAATGAACGCTCAATCGTCCTCGATGCCATGCGCCAAGGCATGAACATTGTGAATGGTCTTCACGAGTATCTGAACGAGGACCCTGAGTTCATTTCAGCAGCGGCATTGCATAACGTAACAATGATCGATGTCCGCAAACCCCGTGCAAAGAAGGACCTAAGAATATTCACTGGCCGCATCACCGACATTCACTGTCCGCGGATCGCCGTACTTGGCACGGACTGCGCCATCGGCAAGCGTACAACAGCGACAATTCTGACACGCGCACTTTGTGAGCGCGGCATTAAGGCTGTGATGGTCGGTACTGGCCAAACCGGATTAATCCAAGGCGCGCGTTACGGCATCCCACTCGACGCTGTGCCTTCACAGTTTTGTGCGGGCGAACTCGAAGCCACCATCATTGAAGCATACGAGACAGAAAACCCGGATATCATCATTGTTGAAGGACAAGGTGCACTCAGTCATCCAGCATTTTCAACGTCAGCATTCATACTGCGAGGCAGTGTTCCACAAGGGGTCATCTTACAACACGCACCCGCCAGAACTCATCGCTGCGATTTTGACGGCATGGCAATGCCAACACCGGCCAGTGAAATAAACCTAATTCAAACCTTTTCTGATACCAAAGTCATCGGCATGACGATCAATCACGAAGACATGGCCGACACCGAGGTCGATGTTGCCATTTCACAATTTGAGGGTGAACTCGGCATTCCAGTCACTGATGCGCTTTCACGGTCACCAGAGCGTCTCGTCGAGATGGCTGTGGCCGCATTTCCGGCACTAGAAAAGCTGATGAGCTTACCAAAGCAATGAGCGCTCCTCGATTAGAGATTGATCTGGATAAAATCCATCACAATACGCAGACACTCGTTCAGCGTTTGTCTCGCGTGGGGATGTCGGTAACGGGCATTTCCAAGGCGGCGCTCGGGTCACCAGAGATCGCAAACATCATGTTAAGAGCAGGCGTGACATCAATTGGAGACTCGCGGATTGAGAATATCGATGTGATGCGCAAAGCTGGCGTGACGGCAAAGACAATTCTTACCCGCTCACCGATGCTTAGTCAGGTGACACAGGTTGCCGAAATTGCAGACATGAGCCTCAATACCGAACTTGATGTGATCAGCCAACTTTCCATAGCAGCCAAGAAAGCTGGCCGAACACACGGTGTTATCTTGATGGTGGAGCTTGGAGATCTTCGCGAAGGCATCATGCCCACAGAACTTGAGCACGTCGTTCGCAAAGTGCTGTGCTTTCCCAATATTAATTTGGAGGGGATAGGCACCAACCTTGCCTGTCGCAGTGGTGTAATCCCTGATTCTGAAAACATGGCGGAATTGTCGTCGCTAGTAGATGCTATCGAAGCAAAATTCGGGTTTCGTATAAATGTCGTTTCTGGGGGAAATTCTGCCAATTTGAAATGGGCTCTCAGCGGCAATAAAACGGGCAGAATCAATAATCTTCGTTTGGGAGAATCGTTATTGCTTGGCTTAGATCCGCTTAACAGGCAGCCAATAGACGGGCTTTACACCGATACTTTCAAGTTAGTGGCTGAAGTCATTGAGTCAGGTATAAAACCATCAATACCCAAAGGAGAGACTGCTCAGTGCGCTTACGGGAAGACATCATTAGCTCATGATCGAGGCAATGTTTCTCAGGCGATCCTTGCGATCGGTCTTCAGGACGTTGATGTCAATGGTTTGCAACCACCTGCAGGTATCGAAATTCTTGGTGCAAGTAGCGATCATCTCGTCATTGATTGCGGTAACCATTCGTTGCCGGTTGGAGCCGAGGTTACCTTCATGGTCAATTACGGTGCCCTCGTCGATGCAATGACTTCGCCGTTTGTAGCGCAAGTTATGCAAGAGGACAGCATTGGCATCGGGCAACGCAATCTCATAATGCCGTTAGTGTCTGCCGCATAATGAAATGATGATACGTGATAGTTTATAAAGACCCCGGATTAAGTCTGGGGTGACATCAAATTTGTTTGCTAAGCAGCCAAACAGTCTCGTTTGATTTTACCAGCCCCTTAAGTCCGCCCGGGATGTCGATACGACGGATCAACTCGATCGTATAGATGTCGGCGTAGTGCGCACGGACCTCGTTTTCATCAACATTAAAAGGCGGGCCATCCATTTTGGTCTGGTCATATTCAAACGTGATCAGCATTTGCTTTGCATCCCGCGTTATATCAGCCAGATGGGCGCAATAGCGGGGACGCATATCTGCTGGAAAAGCGACCAGCGCAGCACGGTCATAAACCGCATCAACAACACCGAGCGTATTCGCTGTCAGATCAAAGAAATCACCGACATAAATCTCTAAACTTTCGGCTTTATAAAGCTTGAGTGTGCCGACCTCAGAGATATCTGGTGTCACGCCAAGCTCTTCAAATAGTTGCTGAATAGCGGTTTCCGAAAGCTCTATACCGACGACGCGATAGCCTTTACTCAAAAGCTGAGCGATATCGCCTGTCTTACCGCAAAGTGGGAGGAAGTAACGCGCACCTTGGGCCATTTCGATCACATCAAAATGCCGCGCCAAGAGCTTGTTCCCGGCCTTTTCATGAAAGACGATGTTATTGGTTGCCCAACGCTTATGCCAAAAATCTGCGTCCATTTTATGACCTCTTGTATCCGGGGGAATGAATTTCTGACGTCTGGTCCCTTACATATAAGAGCTTTGGCCCTAGGCTGTTAGCCCCCAACGCCAGAATACTATACCGATGATTTATCCCGATTTCGATACGGCGTTTGCGATTGCTTTGGCGATCAGTATTGCCGCCGGGCTCATGCGCGGTTTTGCCGGCGTCGGTTCTGGCATGTTGATGGCGCCGATATTTGTGTTGTTGTTCGGTCCACTGGAAACCGTCGCTATGGTCATCATGATGGAGATCATCGTGACAGCACAACTCATGCCCGGCGTCCACAAACAGATCAATTGGCGTGTCATCGGGCCGATGGGTGCGGTGGCCGCATTGTTCATGCCGGTCGGCAGTTGGCTGATCGTCTCGCTGGATCCGGACCTGGTCGGACGCGGCATGGCGGTAATCGTTCTTGGGTTCTCAATCTTTCTATTGATCGGCTGGCGCTACGAAGGCGAAAAGCGTCTGATCACGTCGCTCGGGGTTGGCGCGTTATCAGGTGTGTTGATGGCGCTGACAAGCTTGGGAAATCCACCTGTGATGCTGTATCTTTTGTCCAGCCGTGACGATGCCGCCAGCAACCGCGCAAACTTCACAGGCTATTTTGCCATTACACTGGCGGCCCTGATTATCTGGATGTTCTTTGCTGGTCTGCTGAGTACGACGGCCGTTGTTCGCGCCATGTTTTTGTTGCCGGGCTTTATGTTTGCGGTCTGGATCGGCAGCCGATTGTTTCAGAAATCAAACGAGCAACTCTACCGGCGGTGCGCACTCGGTCTGTTGGTGTGTGTCGGCATATACGGTGTGCTGCGCTAGGCCTAAACCAGGCATTCTATCAGCATTAGCCAATATAAGCGGGGCGTGATACTCAAGAAGCTTCTGGATGTCCATCGTTTTGCGTTGCATCGTCACAGATTTCGTACCATGAGGGCTTTTCACTAACAAACTCATGGAACTGGTTCTTCAGATTGAGTTCCCCATCAAGGGCATTCGCGGCGATTGGAAAACTATCTTCTTCTGACAAAATTTCGCCTAGCGAACTACCGCAGATTTTACAGAAGCATCGACCATATATATATGGTGAACTTGGCTCAAAAAGCTGAACTTGATCTCGTCCTTGAACCCACTTCAGGTCTTCTTTCTTAACAAATACGATCGTGCTCGCACCAACCTTGCGACACCGGGAGCAATGACAAGTCCCAATCATTGACGGTTCAGCCAACAGTTCGAATTTGACCGCTCCACAGCAGCAACTGCCATTGATCATCAAAGAACACTCCTATTCAAAATACATTTCACTTAATGAGAACATTATAGGAACATTTAACAAAGAACAATACCGGCGATGCGCACCCGACCTGTTGGTATGTGTGTCGGCATATACGGTGTGCTGCGCTAGATCGTCTCAATCCAGCGGCTTGGCTTTGAAGTCGGGTGCGGCCTGATCCCCAATGGGCAGGTAGTCATAGGCACCGGGTCCCTGAATGTTCAAAAACCTCGAGATGCTCTGGGTAGGGTTGTGCACCAGGTGTGCACGCCGCTCTGGCACGATGTAGTGCTCACCAACATTTAACCGGGTGACGGTTTCAGGCATTTTCTCGTGGATATCGATGATGCCTTCAATGGGGTAAAAAATATCGTCATTTTCCGGGTGTGCATGCCAAGGCACACATTCACCGGGATTGAGCGTCAATTCGATCACACGAAGCGTGGGTGTCTCGGCCACGACGTCGACGTTGTTAACTTCGAACTGCCCCTGCCAGGGACGAATGTCAGCTGATTTTTCAGATGTAGCCATCGGGTGAGTATAGCATTTCCACAAGTAAAGAGATCAAGAGGGCTCGCCCAGTCATTCCGCTTCTTTGGCGCGAACCCAAAGCGCTTCCAAGCTCTCAATATCAAGATCGCTTAAGGATTTTCCTTCCTTCGCGGCAAATTCTTCGACATCACGAAAGCGACGTTCGAACTTTGCATTGGTGCGCCTGAGCGCTGTTTCAGGGTCAGTGCCAAGCTTTCGCGCCAGGTTCACACACGTGAACAACACATCACCCAACTCATCTTCGAGCCGTGCCGGGTCAGACCCGCGTTCAATTTCGACCGAAACCTCGTCGAGTTCTTCGCGGACTTTATCAAACACCGGCTCAACCGTTGGCCAGTCAAAACCAATCCGTGCAGCCCGTTTCTGAAGCTTCTCGGCCCGCATCAGTGCAGGCAGACCGCGTGCGACGTCATCAAGTACTGAGGCAATACGACCAGATGCCTCTGCCTTGGCAGAACGCTCTGCCGCTTTTTGATCTTCCCAGGCTTTGGTCTGCGCGTCCGCATCTTCAATCGACCCGTCACCAAATACATGTGGGTGTCGGACAACCATTTTCTCTGAAACCGCATGCACGACATCGGCATACTCGAAATACCCGGCTTCGGATGCCATCTGGGCGTGAAAGACAACCTGAAGCAATAAATCACCTAACTCACCTTTGAGGCTCTCCATATCCGATTGTTCAATCGCATCGGCGACTTCATAAGCCTCTTCGATGGTGTAAGGTGCGATAGACGCAAAATTCTGCTCAACGTCCCACGGGCAACCACCATCAGGATCGCGGAGTTTTGCCATGATCCGCAATAGATCATCTGTGGTCTTGGTCGGCCACGCTGGATTGTTATCGTTCATTTCAATTCCGCCATTAAGTCTTGAGGGGGTATTACCCGTATTTATGCCGCCTATCTCCGCGCGCGTCGACCGGTATCCATCTGCAGACCTGAAAACGCAGGATTATTGCAAATGTTTCACGCCTAGCGCATTCTTGAAGCTCGAAGAGGGGGAGTGACTATTCGTAACAATCCGATAACGCATTTTCAATGAGTCTAGATCGACGCAAAACCCTGGTCAGCATTGCGCTGATCAGTTTGCTAACAGTTGGTATGGGCACCTCCATTCTAACCGGTGAGCGGTTGCGTCAAACGGCTTACGACGAATGGATCAGCAAAGGCAAAATCGACGCACACCGCATGACCGGGAGTATCCTATTTTGGATATCCAAAGCGGAAGTTAATCTACGTGCGTTGGCCGGTCAGTTTAGAAGTGGTCTGTATGGGGATCAGGAAACATTTTTCAAATTCATCGACGACGCCGAAACGTGGGACCCTGATGTCACTTTTGACAATGTCGTTTATGCCAAGCGTGTGCTTCGCAAGGAGCGCGCGCGTTATGAACTGGACATCGGCACCGAGTTAAAGGTCCTCGGGTCACCAGAAAAACGTGCACCCGATGCATTTGAAAGCTTTGCTGTCGAACTGTTCTCAAATGAGGCCAGTATTCTCTCTGTTCACGCCGATCTGACGACACACCCTGCCGTCAAAACCGCAGTGGTCACAGCACGACAAACGCCGGGGCATGTCATTCTCGGCCCTGCTTATATTGGTATCGATGGTGAACGCCACGCGGTGATCGCAACAGCTACGGATTTGATTGGCGGCACCGGGGTGATGGCCGCGACCGTCAATCTGGTCGAATTCTTCTCGCAATTCTCGGCTGATTACCTGCCTGACGGCATACAGGTTCGACTGATTGAACGAGACAGTGAGTCCAGGGCAACAAACGCCTTCATCCCAATTATTGGCCCCAAAGATCCACCCGCGAACGTTGTTGATACAGAAGTCATCAGGATAACCAGCGGTCAGGCCCGGTGGGATCTGCATTGGGACATCATGCCGGATTACCGGGGTGGGCCCGCGATTGAATTGCCGCTGATTGTCAGTATTGGCGGCTCGGTTGTCACTATCTTGCTGTCATTGATTTTCTATGGGATCGCGATGCAGAACATCCGCTTCCATCGCATGGTCGGCGACCGCACGGCTGAACTCTCAAAGAATGCCATGCTCGTGCAATTGACGATGGATTCAATTGATCAGGGATTTGCGGTCTGGAATGCGGACAAGCGGCTGGTACTTTGGAGTAAGCGCTGCGTCGATTTCTGGTATTATCCAAGGAACCTCAAAGCCGGCATTCATATGCGCGATCTGTTGAAGCACATCGCGGAACAAGGTGCATTCGGCAATGGCGATGTCGATAAAATTGTCGAGAACGAACTTGCTCGGGTTACCGACGCAGGCGGTAAAGCTGATGAAGTCTTCCGGATGCTGGATGGACGCCGTGTTCATGTTCGGCGCTATCCACTTGAAAGCGGGGGATATGTCTCGGTGTACACCGATGTGACTGAGCGCGAGCGGGCAAATGAGGAACTCAAGAACTCTCACGAAGAGCTTGAACGCCGTATTTTTGAGCGTACCTACGAACTGGTAAAAGCCAGGGACGAAGCGGTCCTAGCGAACCAAAGCAAAAGCCAGTTCATGGCCAATATGAGCCACGAGCTCAGAACTCCTTTGAACGCGATCATTGGATTTTCCCAGTTGGCAGAAACCGAGACGTACGGACCTTTGGGTGATCCAAACTACAAGGAAAATGCCTCAATCGTCGCGTCGGCAGGTGAGCACTTGCTCAAGCTGATTTCTGACATTCTTGATCTTTCCAAGATTGAAGCAAATGCCATGACGCTGCATGAGGAAGACGTCGATCTCAAAGAGATATCCGCTTCGGTGAAACACATCCTGCAAAACCCAGCCGACAAATCCAAAGTCGACCTTGAATTCATCGTCCCCGATGACCTGCCAAACCTCCACGGTGATCACCTAAGGATCAAACAGATGATCCTTAACCTCGCAGAGAATTCGATCAAGTTCACAGGCGCGGGCGGTCATGTGAAAGTTAAAATTGAGCAATTGCCAGACAAGAGCATTCAGATCATCGTTTCAGATACAGGCATCGGTATCTCCGAGGCGGACCTTGAGAGAGTCCTACGCCCCTTCAACCAAGTGAAACCAAATTCCATGGTACGGAGCGGAGAGGGGATTGGCCTTGGCTTGTCCGTCGTCTCCCATCTTATGGAGTTGCACGGCGGGTCATTGAAACTGGACAGCGAACTTGGAAAGGGCACAACTGCCACGCTGAAATTCCCGGCAAGGCGAACGTTGTAAGTGCGTATTCATCATCAACAAAACCGCTAAAACATTGAGCACACTTCAAACAGATTTATCACAACAGCAGTATCAGTCCCGACGCGCCGAGCTTATGGCCAGGGTTTCAGCTGATACACTGATCATTTTCGGGCACGGCAGCGCCTTGGGGGCAGGGACTAAGTCACATGGCGCCATAAGATATCTCACAGGCTGGGATAGCCATGAAGCGACTTCACTCTTAATTCTCTCCAAATCGCATGCAAAGTTACTGGTCGGGAGCCCGTTTATGGTTCCAGCCGCAACCGCAAAACTTCAAAATATCGAAATTGTCGACGTCCCAACAACCAACTGGGGCGCGCCTATAAAAAGCTCTAACGATCAAGGGGTTATGGGCAGCATTGGATTCGATGAATTACCCTTGGCTGTTTACCGCGGTCTTGAAGGAAACATCGGCACTGCGGGTATCATCGGTTTCGATCACGTACTGGCAGAAATGCAGCTTTATAAAGATCCAGAAACCATAGCTATACACAAACACGGTGCTGCGATATGTGACCATTTGTTTGCGTCTATTGGCCACGAATTGCACCAGGGCAAAAGTTGCTCTGATATACAAATCACCTTGGAAGCATCCGCACGTCT